>ENA-UOOI01000812-UOOI01000812.1-fermentation-metagenome-genome-assembly--contig:-NODE-812-length-37292-cov-5.554099_pt1 | contig 37292 bp, 30 predicted proteins | sample MGYA00245779_ERZ724027 | MGnify/ENA primary metagenome ERZ724027 (study PRJEB28704, sample SAMN03018318) | fermentation metagenome | biome: anthropogenic terrestrial biome; feature: soil; material...
TTCTCATGTTTTGCGGGTCCCAAAGTCATGCTTTTTCATGCAAGCATGAAACGCACGACCTTTTGACCCTGGTATCATACTACAGTATTATAGGAGAAATAAATGAAGAAAGATACAATTGCTGCGATTTCCACCGGAATGACAAATTCAGGTATTGGAATTGTACGTATCAGCGGTTCAGAGGCATTTAGGATTGCTGACCGGATATATAAAGGTAAAGACAGTCTTTTGAATGCTGAAAGCCACACAATTCATTATGGTTTTATCAGAGATGAAAATGAAACTATAGATGAAGTACTTGTTATGCTTATGCGTTCTCCCAGAACCTTCACCGGGGAAGATACAGTAGAAATCAATTGCCACGGAGGAACATATGTGGTAAAACGTGTATTGGAAACAGTTATAAAAAATGGAGCAAGACCGGCAGAACCCGGGGAATTTACAAAAAGAGCCTTTTTGAACGGAAAAGTGGACTTATCACAGGCGGAGGCTGTAATTGATGTGATTACATCTGAAAATGAATATGCGCTTCAAAGCTCAATAAGTCAACTAAAAGGTAGTATTAAGAAAAAAATACAAGATATAAGAAATAAAATAATTTACGAGACGGCATTTATTGAGACTGCATTGGATGATCCTGAACATATTAATATAGATGGATATGGAGAAAAACTAAAAAGTGTTATTAATAATGTTTTAATTGATTTAAATCATTTAATTGAATCTTTTGACAGCGGACGTATTATGAAAGAAGGAATACAGACTGTTATTGTTGGAAAGCCAAATGCAGGAAAATCTTCTCTTTTAAATACTCTTTCCGGAAGAGAGAGAGCTATTGTGACTGATATAGAAGGTACGACCCGTGATGCTTTGGAGGAACAAATTCAACTTAAAGGGCTGACATTGAATATGGTTGACACGGCAGGTATAAGAGATACTGATGATATTATAGAGAAGATGGGTGTGAATAAGGCACGTGATTATGTCACTTATGCTGACCTTATAATTTATGTTGTGGATGCTTCAAGGCCTTTGGATCAAAATGATGAAGATATTATCCACTTAATAGAGGGAAAAAATACTATTATACTTTTAAATAAATCCGATTTAAAGGTAATTGTAACGAAAGATAACTTGCAAAACAAAATTAATAATATACTAAAAATAGATAAGAATGAAGGAAAACTTGCAAAAAATATTCCGATGATTGATACATCATTAAAGGAAGAACAGGGGATTGAGGAATTTGAGGATATGTTAAATTCTATGTTTCTTAAGGAAGAAGTATCCTTTAATGAGGAAATATATATTACAAATATCAGACACAAAGCGGCACTTTTAGATGCCTGTGAAAGTTTGAAAAAGGTACTTGACAGTATTGAGAATCAGATGCCGGAGGATTTTTTTTCTATAGATTTGATGGATGCATATGAAGCATTGGGAAATATAACAGGGGAGACGATAGGAGAAGATTTAGTAAATGAAATATTCAGCAAATTCTGTATGGGTAAATAAAGACAAATATGATATTGCCGTAGTAGGGGCTGGACATGCAGGTTGTGAAGCTGCTCTTGCAGCGGCTAGGCTCGGATTTAAAACTATTATGTTTACGGTAAGTATAGAAAGTATTGCATTAATGCCTTGTAATCCAAATATTGGAGGAACATCAAAAGGTCACCTGGTCAGAGAAATAGATGCTCTGGGAGGAGAGATGGGAAAGGTGATAGATAAAACCTTTATACAGTCCAAGATGCTTAATCAATCAAAGGGGCCGGCGGTACATTCTCTGCGTGCTCAGGCAGACAAGGCACACTACAGCAGAACAATGCGCAGGGTGTTGCAGGAACAAAGTAATCTGGATATACGCCAGATGGAAGTAACAGATCTGTTGGCAGAAAATGGGCAAATAACCGGTGTACAGACTTATTCAGGAGCAATTTATCCATGCAGTGCTGTTATACTTTGTACCGGAACATATCTAAAGTCCAGATGCATTTATGGTGATGTTAGCACTTACACCGGGCCAAATGGCCTTCAGCCTGCAAACTTTCTGACGGATAGTTTAAGGTTACTGGGAATAAAGATGTATCGTTTTAAAACAGGAACACCTGCAAGAATCGATAAAAAATCTATTGATTTTAGTAAAATGGAAGAGCAAAAAGGTGATGAGCGAGTTGTTCCGTTTTCTTTTACTACAAATCCTGATGATGTGCAGATAGATCAGGTTTCCTGTTGGCTGACTTACACAAATGAAAAAACTCATGAAATTATAAGGGATAATTTGGACAGATCTCCACTTTATTCTGGAATGATTGAAGGAACAGGACCAAGATATTGTCCGTCAATTGAGGATAAAGTTGTAAAATTTTCTGACAAAAATAGACATCAGGTATTTATTGAACCGGAAGGACTGGAAACAAATGAAATGTATGTTGCCGGTATGTCAAGTTCATTGCCGGAGGATGTTCAGTATGCCATGTACCGCAGTGTATCAGGATTGGAGCAGGCGAAAATTGTTAGAAATGCATATGCAATTGAGTATGACTGTATTGATGCCAGACAGCTGAAAAATACCCTTGAATTTAAAAAAGTAAAAGGATTGTTCAGCGCAGGCCAGTTTAATGGAAGTTCCGGCTATGAGGAAGCGGCAGCCCAGGGATTAATAGCAGGAATAAATGCGGCAAGATTACTGCAGGGAAAACAGGGAATAGTAATTGACCGCTCGCAGGGATATATAGGAGTGCTTATTGATGATCTTGTGACAAAAGAAAGTCATGAGCCATATCGAATGATGACATCAAGAGCTGAATATAGATTGCTTTTAAGACAGGATAATGCGGATATGAGACTGACAAAATTAGGATATGAGGTTGGACTTATAAATGAGAAGCGTTTTCAAAAACTAATTAGGAAGGAAAGGGCAATTGACGAGGAAATTTACAGGGTTGAGCATACAAATGTAGGTAGATCTGAGAATGTACAGAATTTATTGAGGTCTTATGAGAGTACATCACTTATATCAGGAACAACAATGGCGGAGTTAATCCGGCGACCTGAATTATCCTATGAAATACTTGCACCCATTGATATAAAAAGAAAGGAGCTTGATCCTGGTGTAGCGGAACAGGTAAATATTAATATAAAATATGATGGATATATTAAACGGCAAAAAAAACAAGTTGAGCAGTTTAAAAAATTAGAAAAGAAAATAATTCCAGAAAAAATTAATTATAATGAGATAAAAAGTCTTCGTATAGAGGCAAAACAAAAACTGATGGAAATACGTCCATCATCTATCGGGCAGGCATCAAGGATTTCAGGAGTATCTCCGGCAGATATTTCAGTACTTTTAGTTTATCTTGAAAGTAAATAGGAGGATAACATTATTTGGGAGAAAGTGAATGGAAGATAAGTTTAATAAACAGCTAAAAAAATTAGATATTTATTTAAGTGAAAAGCAAAAGTGGCAATTCAAGAAGTATTATGAACTCCTGACAGAGTGGAATAAAGTTATGAATCTTACAGGAATAATAGATTATGATGAGGTGAATGAAAAGCATTTTGTTGATAGTCTTGCAATTGTTAAATCAATAGAATTGAAAAAAGTAAATGAAATGATAGATATAGGTACCGGAGCAGGTTTTCCGGGAATACCTCTTAAGATAGTTTTTCCACAGATGCATGTAGTTTTGCTGGATTCTTTAAACAAAAGAGTAAAGTTTCTAAATATGGTAATAGAAGAAATAGGTTTACAGAATATAGATACATTGCATGGAAGAGCTGAGGATTATGCAAGACAAGAAAAATATAGAGAAAGATTTGATTTATGTGTATCCAGAGCAGTTGCAAATTTATCCACCTTATGTGAATATTGTATTCCTTATTTGAGGATTGGCGGAATATTTATATCTTATAAATCTGGAAATATAGAGGAAGAACTACGAAATTCAAGTAGAGCAATAAAAGTGTTAGGCGGTGAAGTGGAGAAAAATATAATATTTCAACTGCCGGAGACTGATATAAGCAGATCATTTATAAAGATAAAAAAAAGAGAGAGTACAAAGAAAGAATATCCGAGAAAAGCTGGAATACCAGCTAAGGAACCGATGTAATCGGAATTATTGTTATTGAAAGTATTCATGAGGATGCTGCAACTGCAGCATCCTCTTTCTTTTGCCATTATCCATCAATTTCAAACAAAATTTCAACCTGTTCTACAAATTTATCCGGCATTTCTAATTGTGGCAAGTGCTTTGTCTTATTAATCTCCACAATTTCGATAGAAGGAAGTTGGTTTTGATATTGACTGGCCACTAGTGTATTTTCAGGGTTAGAATTTCCAACAATAATAAAAATACTATTATTTATTTCTTTAAGGCAATGTATAATATTCGCATTTGAGTATCTGGATTTTATACTGGAATATAGATACTTTGAACGAGTGTTATACTTATGGGAGGCTTCAAAATACGCAAGTATACTTCTTTCATCAATCTTATTTTGATCATAGTAGTATCGAAATCTGAAATTATCTTCGATTGTTCTTTTATTAATCAGTATATTATAAATAAATGTACCTATGATGGGCGTATTTATAATATGGCGCACCATTTTAGTACGTTTTGTCGGTATCTTTGCAAGAGTGATAAGACTTTGTGGATTAACCATTATAACTTTGTTAATTACTGTATTATCATTTGCACATGCCATCAAAACAAATGAACCGGATTCTCCAGTACATATAACATCTGTCTTTTTACCAATAATATGCTTAATAAAATCAGTAATTAATTGAACATACAAATAGTTGGTGTAAGTTAAATTAGGTTTAGCGGAACGTCCACATCCAAGTAAATCAATAGTATAGACAGTATTAGTTTGTGATAATGCATCTACTATTTTATTCCACTCATATGCAGAACTGGTAACATTTAAATCATGAATCAATAAAAGGGGGGAACCCTCTCCCTGTTTTGTATAAAATATCCGGCCAAATCTCCATTCATAATATTGTTCATCTTTATAAAATAAAAGGTTATCTATAGTAGAAATGTGATGAACTAACCGATTAACAACATGTATAATTCCGATTGAAGTACCACTGAGAAGAACACATGAGGTAAGTCTTTTTTTCCAACCCAAAATATCACCTCTTTCTAAATTTATATTTCTTATTATACTACACTCATTGAAGCAAATAAAGTAAAAATACAAATTTTTATGTATATAATGATGTAGGGGTCAAAAGGCATTTTGCCCCCTGATACCTACGGATTGCTCCGCACTTTGCGCTCTCGCAATCCTAAAAACATTCGAAATCCGCCCTATTCGGGCTACTTTCTCATGTTTTATGGGTCCCAAGGCCATGCTTTTCCATGCAAGCATGAAACGCATGGCCTTGGGACCTTGGTATCATATAATGTTTCACGTGAAACATTATATTTGTAAAAATGTGTATTAGAATAAAAATTTAAAATTAAGAGTTTAAATTTTAGCAAAGAAATGAAATTAACTTATTGGTCTGTTTTTAGCAAGTAGAGTGTATCCCAGATCAGATTTTTATGTAATGGGGTAACAAAGGGTCTCATTAAATAAAAAAATAATGTTTCACGTGAAACATTGTATAGATATACTAACGAAAAGATGCTATAATAGTAAGGTGTTCAATGAAAGGAGTATTAAAATGGGAAGGATTATAGCAATTGCTAATCAAAAGGGCGGTGTAGGAAAGACAACAACAGCTATCAATCTATCATCTTCGCTTGCCGGACTTGGAAAAAAAGTTTTGGCATTAGATATGGATCCACAGGGAAATATGACTAGCGGTCTTAGTGTTAATAAAACAGAAGTCGAAAACAACGTTTATGATTTAATTATTGGTAATGCTGAAATTCAAGAGTGTGTTTGCAAAGATGTTTTTGAAAATCTTGATGTTCTTCCGTCAAATATTAACCTATCAGCAGCCGAAATTGAATTGATTGGTGTTGAAAATAAGGAATATATTATTAAAGGTGAGGTTGAAAAGATTAGGGACAATTATGATTTTATAATAATTGACTGTCCTCCTGCATTGAGCATGCTTACTATTAATGCCATGACAACAGCAGATTCTATACTTGTTCCAATCCAATGTGAATACTATGCTCTTGAGGGGCTAAGCCAACTTATTCATACTATTGAGCTAGTACAGGAAAGACTGAATCCAACTTTAAAAATAGAGGGTGTTGTTTTTACTATGTATGATGCAAGAACTAATCTTTCTTTACAAGTGGTGGAAAATGTAAAAGATAATCTAAGTCAAAATATTTATAAAACTATAATACCAAGAAACATTCGCCTGGCAGAAGCGCCAAGTTATGGAATGCCTATAAATTTGTATGATCCGAAATCTGCAGGATCAGAAAGCTATATGTTACTGGCAGAAGAAGTGATTCAAAAAGGAGAAAATTAGAATATGGCGGTGAAAAGAAATGGGCTTGGTAAAGGGTTGGACAGTCTGATTCCTGATAAAAGCGAAAAATTGTCGAAGAACCATACAAATTCAGAAAACAATAAGCAGACCGGACACGGTGAAAAAACAAGTAGTAACGGAGAAATATTATTAAAAATTAATCAGGTGGAGCCTAATAGAGATCAACCAAGAAAAGATTTCGATGAAGATGCATTATTAGAATTAGCAGATTCTATTAAGCAGTTTGGAATCCTACAGCCTTTAGTTGTACAGAAAAAAAATGATTATTATGAAATTATTGCAGGAGAAAGACGATGGCGTGCAGCAAAATTAGCAGGACTCAAAGAAGTCCCCGTAGTAATAAAAAGATATACAGATCAGGAAATAGTTGAGATATCCCTGATAGAGAATATTCAGAGAGAAAATTTAAATCCTATAGAAGAGGCCATGGCTTATAAGCGTTTATTGGAGGAATTTGATCTTAAACAGGATGAAGTTGCAGAGAGAGTTTCAAAGAGCAGGACAGCGGTCACCAATTCTATGCGGCTTTTAAAATTATGTGATAAGGTGCAGCAAATGGTTGTGGATGATATGATAACAACAGGACACGCCAGAGCACTCCTTGCAATAGATGATGAAGAACAGCAGTATTTGATAGCAAGTAGAATTTTTGACGAAAAACTTAGTGTACGAGAGACAGAAAAACTAGTTAAGTCATTAAAAAATCCAAAGAGAGCCAAAAAAGAAGAAAAACTAGAGAATGCATTTATTTATGATGACCTGGAAGAAAAAATGAAAAGTATTATAGGAACTAAAGTAAATGTGAATCAAAAGTCCAATGGAAAGGGAAAAATAGAAATCGAATATTATTCTCAAAACGAACTCGAACGTATATTCGATTTAATTATGACCATAGCTGATTAGGGATACATATTTATAAATAAAGTAACTTTGTAATATATCTTTTTGGCTCTGAACAGTTACCAAATAATGAAGAAACAAAAAATGGGGGAGAATATCAGAATGACAAAAATAATCAATAAGGAGGATTACAAATGGAAAGTACTATATTGGGACGTATTGGCATTGACCCCGCATACCTGCTTTTATTATTATTCTTAATCCAGGTACTACTGTTTGTACTACTGGTGAGTATAAATATGAAGTATAACAGGATGAAGACCAGTTATGCTTCGTTTATGAAGGGAAAAGATGGGAAGAATCTAGAGGAAAGCCTATTGGCGAGATTTGAAGAAATTGATGAACTTGTTGAGATTTCTAAAGAAAATCAGACTGATATACAAAACATTTATAAAAAAATAAAATCAAATTATCAAAAGATAGGCATTATTAAATATGATGCTTTTCATGAAATGGGAGGAAATCTAAGCTTTGCATTAACTATGCTGGATGAAAATAACAATGGATGGATTTTGAATGCTATGCATAGCCGTGAAGGGTGTTACACCTATATAAAAGAAATTGTAAATGGGCAAAGCTACATTGAGCTGGCAGAAGAGGAATCTGAATCCCTGGAAAGAGCTATTTACCAGGAAAATTACGATTTAAAAAAGAGTTGATACTATCTTCACCATATACCAAATATGATATTGAATTTTAGACGGATTAAATGGAAAAATGTCAACGAAACAATATGCAAGATAGAAATAAGTATATAAATTTTAAAGGATGAAAGTATAATAGGAGGAAAATTATGTTAGATATAAAATTTGTAAGAATGAATCCAGATATTGTGAGAAAGAATATTCAAAATAAATTTCAAAATGAAAAATTGCCATTAGTTGATGAAGTTCTGGAATTTGATAAGAAAAATCGTGATATTAAGCAGGAAGTTGAGGCATTAAGAGCGGAAAAAAACAAAACTTCCAAAGAAATCGGAGCTATGATGGCACAGGGAAAAAGGGAAGAGGCAGAAATATTAAAGAAAAAGGTTACAGAACATGCTGATAGAATAGAATCTCTTTCCGCGGCAGAAAAAGAAATAGAAGAGAACATCAAAAAAATTATGATGACAATTCCAAATATTATTGATTCATCTGTTCCTATTGGAAAAGATGACAGTGAAAATGTAGAATTAGAGAGATTCGGTGAACCGACAGTACCAGAATTTGAAGTTCCATATCACACAGAAATTATGGAAAGATTCAATGGAATTGATTTGGACAGTGCAAGACGTGTGGCAGGAAGCGGATTCTATTATTTAATGGGAGACATTGCACGTCTCCATTCAGCAGTATTATCCTATGCCAGAGATTTTATGATTAATAGAGGTTTTACTTACTGTATTCCACCTTTTATGATTCGCAGCAATGTGGTCAATGGTGTAATGAGTTTTTCAGAGATGGATGCAATGATGTATAAAATCGAGGGGGAAGATTTATACCTTATTGGGACAAGTGAGCACTCAATGATTGGCAAATTTATTGATACTCAGTTAGAGGAAAGTGAGCTTCCTCAGACATTGACCAGTTATTCTCCTTGTTTCAGAAAAGAAAAGGGTGCACACGGCGTTGAAGAACGTGGAGTATACCGCATTCACCAGTTTGAAAAGCAGGAGATGATAGTTGTGTGTAAGCCGGAAGAAAGTATGGATTGGTATGATAAATTGTGGAATAATACAGTAGATTTGTTTCGCTCTTTAGATATTCCGGTTCGTACATTGGAATGTTGTTCTGGAGATCTGGCAGATTTAAAAGTAAAATCCGTTGATGTAGAGGCGTGGTCACCCAGACAGCAGAAATACTTTGAGGTAGGAAGTTGCTCCAATTTGGGAGATGCCCAGGCAAGAAGACTGGGTATTCGTGTAAAAGGCGAGAATGGCAGATATTTTGCGCATACATTGAATAATACAGTAGTGGCCCCTCCAAGAATGCTTATTGCGTTTCTGGAGAATAACCTTCAGGCAGATGGCTCCGTGAAGATACCCAAAGTACTTCAACCATATATGGGAGAAAATGTCGTCATTACTCCTAAAAATTAAAGTAATATAGTTTATCACAGTTCAGTCATGAGTCTGATTGAGCTTTATACTTTCAAATTGGCTGAACTGTGAATAGAAATTTGGAGAATATTATGCATCAATATCTAAAAGCAATTGGTTTTAATGAACTGCATACAAAAAAAGAAGTAATAGAACTTTTGAAACAGGTGGAAACCAATTTTACACATCAGATAATTGTGTCATATCAAAGTTGGGCAGATTACTGTGAATTTCAAAAAGAGTATGGAGAAAAAGTTGGAATTACTCTATGCGGGGAATTGGATGAAGAGGAAAAGTTTGATGCAGATTATTATTTTCCATATTTTGAAGGAAGTGGAATAACTACATATGCAGATGTAGCTGTAGAAAAACGTATTGAAAAAGAAGAATACGTGGGAATTTGTGAAGATCCAAGATTGGGAATCAGTTTAATTTTTCATCTTCAGAACGGTATCGAATATATGAGAGAACGTCAGCTTGGATTTGAGTCCGAAATAGCTACATCCATTACATTTTCCGGACTGGCACTGTCAGGAAAAGTATTATTTCCTGTGAAAAAAAGTGAACAACAGGTAAAGAGTGAGAAGGAAGCATCGGATAACAGAAAAGTACTGCTTAAAGCAGCCAGAGGCGGGGATCAGGAAGCAATTGAAACATTGACATTGGATGACATTGATACATATTCAAAAGTATCAAGAAGATTAATCAGCGAAGACATTTTTACTATTGTAGATACATACTTTATGCCGTATGGTGTGGAGTGTGATTTGTATGCCATAATGGGGGAAATACTTGCAGTCAGGGAAAGAAAAAATATTGCAACTGGAGAACCCTTATATCAAATGAAACTAGATGTAAATGAAATGCAGTTTGACATCTGTGTTCCGGCCAAAGAAGTAATGGGAGAACCGGAAATTGGGAGAAGATTTAAAGCAACAATATGGCTCCAGGGATATATAAATTTCTGATAAATCGGCTGAACTGTTACGCAAATCTAGAAGATATTAATTAAATAAGTTGAGATTTTCTGATTTTCATGTTATATTATTAGTTGTGTTCTGTAGAAACAGAGCATTTCACACAAGTTCCCGTAGCTCAGCAGGATAGAGCGTCCGCCTCCTAAGCGGAAGGCCAGCGGTTCGAATCCGCTCGGGAACGTCTGAAAAATTTTGTAAGACTATTATAAAGGAAGTTTATTGTCGGGGTATGCAATATCCATGATGGAAAAGTACTAACTCCGAAAGGGCGTAAGAATTCGTTCCTCACCACTGTTTAACTGGAAATTTACTTGCAAAAATGATAAGATGGCAGTTAGCAAAAATATGCTTGTTAACTGCTATTTTTTTGATAAGATAAACTATTTGGGGGACTTGAACTTTGGAAGATGAGAAAAAGAAATTAACATTTAGTGATTATTTAATGATTGGATCAATGTTATTTGGGCTGTTTTTTGGAGCGGGAAACTTGATCTTTCCCGTACACCTGGGTCAGGCATCGGGGATGGAGGTTATCTGGGCAAATTTAGGCTTCCTTGTAACGGGAATTGGTCTGCCTTTTCTTGGAGTTGTCGCAATTGGTATTTCACAAAGTGAAGGGGTGTTTCAATTAGCCGCTCAGGTGGATCGCCGTTATGCATATATTTTTACCATTTTACTTTATCTTGTGATTGGCCCGCTTTATGCAATTCCGCGATTGGCAACGACCTCATTTGAAATTGGTCTCGCTCCCTTTATTTCTGAAAATGAGTTAGTATTGGCGCTTGCACTTTTCAGCTGTCTTTTTTTCTTTATTGCATGGTTGTTGGCGCGAAAACCAACAAAATTACTTGATTATATCGGTAAAATTCTAAATCCTTTATTTTTGATTTTATTGGGTGCTCTTTTAATCATGGCGCTTGTCCGGCCAATGGGGCCGATTGCCGGGACTGTGGTACAGCCGGATTATCAGGCAAATGCTTTCTTTAAAGGATTTGTTGAGGGCTACAATACATTGGACGCTCTGGCTTCCTTGGCGTTTGGTATTATTATTGTATCAACGATTCGAAGCCGTGGAGTAAAGAATCCTGGGATGATTGCAGTGGACACCATTAAATCCGGCACCATTAGTATTGTTGCAATGGGGGTTATTTATAGTCTGCTGGCCTATGTGGGAACGATGAGTCTGGGGAAGTTTCCTTTAAGTGAAAATGGAGGAATTGCCCTGGCGCAGATTGCCAATTATTATTTTGGGACCTATGGAAGTATCATTCTTGCATTCATCGTTATTTTAGCCTGCTTAAAGACTGCTATTGGACTGATTACTGCTTTTTCAGAAACATTTGTGGAGCTATTTCCGTCACAAAAATATTTAACCTTCGCGACAGGGGTCAGTCTGTTGGCTTGCCTGCTCGCCAATATTGGTTTAACCAAGATCATCCATTTTTCAATTCCGGTATTAATGTTTCTTTATCCGCTGGCAATGACGTTGATTTTACTTTCTATTATCGGATCGCTTTTTCATTATGATTTACGCGTATATCAGATGACAACTTATTTTACGCTTATTGCTTCAGTAATTGATGCCATTAATGCAAGTCCGGATTTTATACGTCAGACAGGAGCAGCACAGGCACTGATACATTTTGGAGAAAATTACTTACCATTTTTCTCAATTGGTATGGGGTGGATATTGCCGGCAGCTGCGGGCTTTATTATTGGTCTGGTCTGGCATCGGATTAAAAGGACAGTATAAGTATAAAGGGAAAATTGAAACGCCGGGCAAGCCGGCTGCCTATATGAGTCCCAGCAGCCGGATGGTATTCGCTGTAATCATGCATACAATAATACCGGTTATTGTAGGAATTGCAAAGGAGATAAGTGCCCATTTCATGCTTTGGGTTTCTTTCTTAATCGTCAGGAAAGTAGTTCCACAAGGCCAGTGCAGCAACGTAAACAGAATGGTACACACTGCCGTCAGCCAGGTCCATCCGTTATTTACAAAAAGTGTATGCAATTCTGACAGGCTTTCTAGATCAGTCAGTTTTCCTGCCGCCATATAGCTCATAATCAGGATAGGCACAACAATTTCATTGGCTGGGAATCCCAGAATAAATGCCATCAAGATGTATCCGTCCAGACCAATAAATCTTGCAAATGGATCAAGAAACCCGGCACAATGGGCAAGTAGGCTCAAATCTCCGATATGGATGTTGGCCAGTACCCAGATAACCATGCCTGCAGGTGCGGCAACGGTAATTGCTCTGCCCAGTACAAAAAGTGTACGGTCAAAAATAGAACGGATAATTACTTTACCGACCTGCGGACGGCGATAAGGCGGGAGTTCCAGATGAAAGGAGGAAGGCATTCCTTTCAAAATTGTTTTTGACAGCAGCTTTGAAATCAAAAGCGTCATGGCAACACCAAGTATGATCGTACCGGTCAGCATCAGTGTGGAAATGACAGACTGGAATGCACCACTTAAGGCACCGGCAAAAAACATGGTGATAATGGCTATTAAAGTGGGAAACCTTCCGTTGCAGGGTACAAAGCAATTTGTAAGGATGGCAATCAATCTCTCCCGGGGGGAATCAATGATTCGACAGCCAATAACGCCGCAAGCATTGCAGCCAAATCCCATACACATAGTCAGCGACTGCTTTCCGTGGGCACAAGCTTTGCGAAAAAAGTTGTCAAGATTAAATGCGATTCTTGGCAGATAGCCCATGTCCTCCAACAGTGTAAACAATGGGAAGAAAATTGCCATTGGCGGCAGCATTACGGAGATTACCCAGGCCAGTGTCCGAAAGACGCCATCTACAAGGACTCCGCGCAGCCAATCCGGGGCGGACAACCATTCAAAAAACCGGGAAAGTGGCTCCTCCAATGAAAATAGTCCAGTGGAAAGAAGGTTCGATGGAATATTAGATCCCACAATGGTGAGCCAAAAGATGCCAAACAGCATTGCAATCATGATGGGTATTCCGGTTAGCTTTGAAGTAAGAATTTTATCAATTTTATTATCCCGTCCCGTATATTCTTTGTTTCCAAAGATGACGGTATCCCGGCAAATATCTTCGCATTCTCTGACAATCTTTGTGACAATCTGATCACGAATCCTATTGGCCGGCATGTTCACTTCCCCCAGGGAAAGTCTTGCCTTTTTAACTGCCTGAGCGATTTCATCATTCTTTAAAAGATCGAAGCCGAGGCAGGTTTTTAGAGAGTGCAGCAGACTTTCATCTCCGTCAAGTAGTTTCAGAGCAACCCACCGGCTGCTAATTTGTCCCTGTAAAACATCATCAAGCTCTGACTCTATCAAATCGGCGGCATCTTCAATTTTTTCTCCGTATTTTATATGAAGCGGACACAGTTTTGGCTTGCTCTCTGTAAGTTCTTTGACAGCATCCATCAAGTCATTTAAGCCTCTGCCGGAGCGAGCACTGGTTCCGATTACCGGAATCCCTAGCTTGGAACTTAGTGCCGTGAGATTAATGTTGATTTTTTTTCTTTTGGCTTCGTCCATCAAATTGACGCACAACACGATTCGGCCGGTGATTTCCATGGTTTGAAGCACCAGATTTAGATTCCGCTCCAAGCAGGTGGCATCGGCTACCACTACCACAGCATCGGCTCCGCCAAAGCAGATAAAATCCCGGGCGATTTCTTCCTCGGCTGAGTTTGCCATCAGTGAATAAGTACCCGGAATATCCACTAGGATAAAATTTGTATTTTGATACTGATACTTTCCCTGGGCGTTTACAACTGTTTTTCCCGGCCAGTTACCTGTATGCTGATTCATCCCTGTTAAAGCGTTGAAAACTGTACTTTTCCCTACATTCGGATTTCCGGCCAAAGCTATAACCTTATCTTGCAGTGTTGCCTTTTCGATATATAAGCCGCAGTGGCTTAAGACTCCAGCTCCTGTCGAAGTATTAGTTAACCCCATATGATGACTCCTCCTCCGTGACTGATACCATGATTTTTTCTGATACGTCCAAACGCAGCGCAATGACAGCACCCCGAATAAGATAGGCAACAGGGTTACCGGAAGGGCTTTTATACAGCGGTTTTATTTCGGTTCCGTCAATAATACCAAGATCCAGCATACGCCTTCTGGCTGCACCGTCGGAGATTAGGGCGGAAACGTTTGCTTTTTTTCCAATTGGAAGCTTATCTAATGATATTTGAGTGGTATTCACGGTAAAATCCTCCTAAACCATATATTTGAAATTGGGCTGTCTGTTTGTTAGGGGTGGGAAATGCCGTTTCCTATGACTAATTTATGAAGTGAAAGCATAAAGTGTTACAAATGAATGATACAAAAATCTGGCATAGAGGATGGAGGCTTATGAGTAAACCTATAGAAAACGAATTTCATACTGTTCGCGGTTATCAGCTGAAGCAACAAAATGAAGGGAGGCTTACGCCTGCTCTGGAGGATTATCTTGAGATGGTATATCGGTTATGCCGGGTGGAAAACTACACGCGTGTCAATAAGCTGTCAGAAAGTCTTCATGTCCGTCCATCTTCCGCGTCAAAAATGATATCCAAGCTTGTTGAGCTTGGATATTTAAAATACGATAAGCATGATAGTATTTTGCTGACAGAGGATGGAAGAAAGAGCGGCGCATATCTGCTGGAGCGCCATCATATCATGGAGCGCTTTTTTACTTTGATTGGAAGCGCAGATCCCTTAGTGGAAACGGAGCTGGTGGAACATATGATATGTTCGTCCAGTGTGCTGAGAATCCAGGCTATGCTGGAGTTTTTTGAGCAGAACCCGGAGATTGAAGAGCAGCTTAAGCGTTATTATTCACAGCTAAATAAATGAATAAAAAAAGAATTTTAGGTATTAAACAATGGGTTCGTATACAATAGGAAGAATTTGTGCTAACATAGAGATAAATTTCATAGGAAAGAAGGACGAACAATCATGGAGAAAGAAGTATTAGATTATGCTGTTGAGAAAACACACGACTTAATGAGTGCACCATCATGCAGTGCTGAGGCAAAAGCGGCGGCACAGATCTGGTTGGATGCTATTGGAACGGGAGAAGAGGCCGCAGAGACAAAAAAATATATTCAAGAGCTGGAAGAAGATGTCACACCGATTGATGGGTTAATAGGCCTTGCCGAATCTGAAGACGGAATACAGATTTTTGGAGCTGAGAATGCTAAAAATATGGCGGCACACGCAAAGGAAATCAAGACTGCCGGAGCGCAGCATTGTGATTGTGCGGCATGTACGGCTGCAGCAGAAATCCTTGAAAAGAAGGATGCACTTCTTAAATAGTATACAACATAAACAGCCAATATGTTTTACAGGGCATCAGTCAGAAATGATTGATGCCTCTTTCATATCAGCTTTGTTCATATCGGAGATATGGACAGGCAGTCCAGGCCACTGGAGGATTAGAAAAAGGAGAAATAAGTCTTGACAAACTCTTAAAGAAAAGGTAAAATACGCCTCATAAGAAGCATTCATTTAATCCTTAGTTTACCTATAGGAGATATGAAGGGAGTTGCCGTTATGAATCAGTGGAAAGCCATGCAGATGAATATTACCCTGATGGACAGCATGTGTATGATGATGTGTTGTGTTTCAGAGTGTGCAAAAAATCGATAATAGATTTTCATTTGTATGGGATGTGATTGATATTTGGCAGCTGCAGTAAAAATGCAGGATTATCAGGTCGCAGGTCTGTGCAGGGCTTGCGGCTTTTTTATGTAATAGGAAATAACTGCAAAGGGGACAGTCCCCTTTTAAGAAAGGAAAGTGAGATATGGAGTCATCAGAACCTATTATTAAGCTGGTTGGACTTGGAAAAGAGTTCCAGACTGCAAACGGCCCTATTAAGGCTTTAGATGATATCAACCTGTCCATTGAGGAAGGGGAGATATTTGGAATCATCGGTCTCAGTGGAGCAGGGAAAAGTACGCTTGTCCGCTGTATCAATTACCTGGAGATACCTACATCGGGGGATGTGTTTTTTGAAAATGAGAGCCTGGCTGCCATGAGTCCAAAGGAACAGAGGATGGCAAGACAAGCTATGGGAATGATTTTTCAGCAGTTTAATCTGCTGGACCAGAGAAATGTGCTTCAGAATGTCTGTTTTCCTCTGGAAATCGCCAAATGGCCCAGGAAGAAGGCTGTAAACAGAGCGAAGGATCTTTTGAAGGTCGTCGGGCTGGAGGATAGAGCAAAAGCTTATCCAGCACAGCTCTCGGGAGGGCAGAAGCAGAGAGTGGCTATCGCAAGGGCTCTGGCCACTAATCCAAAGATTCTTCTCTGTGACGAGGCAACCAGTGCTCTGGATCCCAATACTACAAAGTCTATTTTGGATTTGTTAAAGGAAATTAACAAGAGCATGGGGGTTACGGTGGTTGTCATCACACATGAGATGTCTGTTATAGAAGCAATCTGTGATCGGGTGGCGATCATTGACCAAAGCCATATTGCGGAGGTTGGCTCTGTGGCAGAGATATTTTCGGAGCCAAAATCTAAAATCGGCCGCCAGCTTATTTTGGGGGATGCGGCAGAACAAGTCAGCCGGTTTGGAGGTTCCAGACAGGTCAGGATTTCCTTTGACGGACGCTCTTCTTTTGAGCCGGTTCTTGCCAATTTAATTTTAGCCTGTAAGGTTCCGGTCAACATTATGCATGCAGAGACAAGAGATATTCACGGGACTGCCATGGGGCAGATGGTGATTCAGCTGCCGGAGGATGAGACAGAGCAGAACCGGGTACTTAATTATTTGAAAACAGCAAAAATATCACATGAGGAGGTAAAGGATTATGACATTTGATTCGGCAACTATTTCAATGCTTTTAACAGGAACCCTGGAGTCACTGTACATGATAGCGGTCTCTTCCTTACTGGCCTATGTGATAGGAATTCCTTTGGGCATCATTCTCATTGTTGCGGATAAGGACGGGATTCATCCAATGCCGTGGCTTCACAAGCCCCTGGGCATAATTATAAATCTGATCCGCTCCGTGCCTTTTATTATTTTTCTTCTTATGATGCTTCCTCTTACAAGGATGATCGTAGGCACCACTTTAGGCTCAACGGCGGTAATCCCTCCTTTGACTTTAGCTTCCGCACCCTATGTAGCCAGGGTTGTAGAATCTTCCTTTAAGGAAGTAGACGGAGGAATCATTGAAGCGGCAAAATCTATGGGAGCTTCCACCTTTCAGATCATCTGGAAAGTCTATCTCCCCGAAGCAAAGCCTTCCCTGCTGGTAGGAGCGGCACTGGCTATTACGACTATTTTAGGATATTCTGCTATGGCTGGTTTTGTAGGCGGCGGAGGTCTCGGAGATATTGCCATCCGATATGGATATTATAAATATGAGACAAACATGATGCTTATTACAGTGGCTATTCTGGTTATTATTGTCCAAATTATCCAGGAAGCGGGGATGGGCTTATCTAGAAAAAGCGACAAACGAATTAAGTAGTAACCGCCCAAAGGCGTTACAACATAAAATTTATCAAGGAGGATATGACTATGAGGAAATCATTATATGTACTTGCCGCTGCGGCTCTTACAATAGGAGTACTTACCGCATGCGCAGACAACAGTGAAAAATCTGATACTAACAAAACAGAAACCACAACAGAATCAAAGGAAAAATCTGGAGATTTGGAAAAGATTACTGTGGGTGCAACTCCCGCACCTCACGCGGAGATTTTGGATGCTGCAAAAGATATTTTGAAGGAAGAGGGCTATGAACTGGTAGTCAAAGAATATACAGATTATGTTCAGCCAAACCTGGCGCTTGATTCCGAAGATCTGGATGCCAATTACTTTCAGCACAAACCATACCTGGATCAGTTCAATGAAGAAAACGGAACCGATCTTGTAAGTGCAGGGGCAATCCATTATGAGCCCTTCGGCATTTATGCGGGAAAGACAAAATCTTTGGATGATCTTGCAGACGGTGCTGAGGTTTTAGTTCCCAACGATGTCTCCAATGAAGCCAGAGCACTTCTTTTATTGGCTGACAATGGCCTTATTACTTTAAAGGATGGTGTAGAGCTGGACGCAACCAAAAACGATATTGTAGAGAATACGAAGAATTTAAAAATCACTGAGGTTGAAGCTGCCCAGATTCCACGCTCCTTACAGGATGCGGATATAGCTGTCATCAACGGAAACTATGCAATTGAGGCAGGGCTAAAAGTATCCGACGCCCTGGCAACAGAGGATGCAGATTCTGTTGCGGCAACAACCTACAGCAATGTTGTTGCAGTCCGCTCAGGAGATGAAGACAGTGATAAAACAAAAGCACTTATTAAAGCACTTACCAGTGATACTGTGAAAAAGTTTATGGAAGACAAATATGAAGGAGCTGTAGTTCCTTCCTTCTAAAACTAATGCTAAAAGAAGACACAGTTATAATTATAGCCAAGATAAATCAAATATTAACAGGAATGACTATTCCATACAAAGTATGAACTCTCTATAATAAAAGTATCGTAACTATTCAGAGCCAGGCTCGAAAATATAGTGAGTGGAGGATGTCTTTGTATGGAATATGGTTTTTTTGATGAAAAAAACAGAGAATATGTAATTGAGCGTGTAGATGTACCGGTTTCATGGACAAATTATCTCGGTGTGGAAGACACTTGTGCTGTAATAAACCAGACTGCAGGAGGATATATGTTTCACAAATCCCCCGAGTATCACCGGATGACCAGATTCAGGGGAAACGCAGTTCCCATGGACCGTCCGGGATTTGATTTATATCTCAGGGATACGCAGACAAAGGATTATTGGAGTGCTACCTGGCAGCCTGTGGGAAAACCGCTGGAACAGGTGGATTACAGCTGTCGTCACGGACTTTCCTACAGCAGGTATTTCAGCAGATATGCGGACATAGAAACGGAAATGCGGTTGACAATTCCCCTGGGAGAAGATGTACTGCTGTGGGATTTTACTGTGGAAAATGCCGGCAGCCAAATGAGAGAGCTGCAAATATTTTCTTTCTGTGAGTTTTCTTTTCATGGCGTTGCAAGTGACAATCAGAACTTTCAGATGAGTATGTACTGTGCCGGAGCCGGCTATCAGGACGGTGTGATTGAACAGAAAATGTTTTACGAGCCGGGAAAGGAGCAGTATTTCACAGCGTCCTTCCGGCCGGACGGTTATGACACTTTAAGAGATAGTTTTCTGGGACTTTATCACACAGAGCAAAATCCTGAGGCAGTGCTTAAAGGGCAATGTACAGGTTCAGCGGAGGCGGGCAATAATCACTGCGGTAGTTTTCAAAAGAATCTGAAATTGGAAGCAGGGGAAAGTATTCGGCTAATTTTTATGCTGGGGTCAGGAAATCGGAAAAAAGGACTGAGGATTCGGGAAAAGTATTCGAACCTGAATAGAGTAGATCAGTCTTACCGGGAACTTAGAGATTACTGGGATGATAAGTTGAGTAGTCTTCAGATTCAGACTCCGGATAAGGGAATGAATGTGCTGACCAATACATGGACTTTATATCAGGCTGAAATCAATGTAATGTTTTCCAGATTTGCATCTTTTATTGAAGTCGGAGGAAGAACTGGGTTAGGGTATAGGGATACGGCGCAGGATGCCATGTGCGTACCGCATTCCAACCCTGAAAAATGCCGGCAGAGGATTCTGCAGCTTCTCAGAGCGTTGACAACAAGAGGCTATGGACTTCATCTTTTTGAACCGGAATGGTTTGACCCGGATGTAAAGCCGGAGTATGCAGATTCCCCGACTGTTGTCCCCACAGCAGAAAAAGACCGCGTACATAAGCTGGAGCAGGCCTGCTCAGATGATGCCCTGTGGTTGGTTCCTTCTATAGTTGAATATGTAAAAGAAACCGGAGAGATGGAGTTTTTAAAAGAAAAGGTGACTTATGCAGATGGCGGTGAAGATACGGTTTACGAGCATATGAAACGTATTCTGGATTTTTCTCATGAACAAGTGGGCAAAACGGGTATCTGCAAAGGACTCCGGGCGGATTGGAATGACTGTCTGAACCTGGGCGGTGGAGAGAGTGCTCTTGTCACATTTCTGCATTACTGGGCTATTTCCAATTTTCTGGAGCTTGCAGAATACCTTCAGGATAAAGCAGAGGGCTGGGAGATCGATGGAGATATAAAGAAATATAGAGATATGGGCAAACAGGTGAAAAAGGCCAGCGAACAGCTCTGGGATAAAGAGTGGTATATACGCGGAATTACAAAGAATGGAAAGTCAATTGGCACTATGGAGGATGAACAGGGAAAAGTTCATCTGGAATCCAATGCCTGGGCGGTACTTTCCGGGGCAGCAGAACCTGGGCGTGGCGCGGCAGCCATGGATAGTGTGGAAAAATGGCTGTATACCCCTTATGGACTGCAGCTAAATGCTCCGGCTTATACAAAAAGAGACGATGATATTGGATTTGTCACCCGGGTATGTCCGGGGCTGAAAGAAAATGCTTCTGTATTCAGTCATCCTAATCCCTGGGCCTGGGCGGCCGAGTGCGTTCTGGGAAGGGGGGACAAGGCAGTGAAATTTTATGACGCACTTTGTCCTTATTACCAGAATGATAAGATTGAGATACGGGAAGCAGAGCCCTATTCCTACTGCCAGTTTATTATGGGAAAGGACCATGAATGTTATGGAAGGGCACGTCATCCATTTATGACAGGAAGCGGCGGCTGGGCATATTTTGCAGTCACACATTATATTCTGGGAATACGCCCGGAGATGGACAGCCTTTTGATTGATCCCTGTATTCCCGGAGAATGGAAAGAATTTGCGGTAAAACGCCGGTGGAGAAATGCAGAATATCAAATCAGGGTGGAGAATCCGGATGGGGTTATGAAGGGAATCAGATCTGTGCTGCTGGATGGAAAAGAGGTTTCAGAGATACCACAGATGAAGGAGGGCACGGTTCATCAGATAATTGTACGTATGGGAGGAAAAACAGATGATTAAATTCGGTACAGGAGGCTGGCGTGCAGTAATCGGTGATGAATTCACCAAAGAGAACATTCAGATTTTATCCAGAGCAATTGCAGATAAGATGAAAGAAGAGGGAGTCAAAAGTGAAGGAATTGTCCTTGGGTACGACAGGCGTTTTTTGTCAAAGGAGGCCATGCAGTGGGCGGGACAGGTATTTGCTGCCCAGGGTATTAAGGCCAGTCTGATTAATCAGTCTGTTCCAACTCCGCTTGTGATGTTCTATGTGATGAAGCACCGGCTTCATTATGGAATGATGATAACAGCAAGTCACAATCCAGCTATTTACAATGGAATTAAAGTATTTACTTACGGGGGGAGAGATGCGGATGAACGGCAGACTATGGAGATTGAAGCGTATATCGAGGATGTTACAGATATTCCCGTCGAAGAGATGGCGTACAGTAAGGCCAAGGAAGCGGGCCTGATTGAAGAAATATATCCTCTCAATGAGTATCTGGATAATATTATCACTGCGGTGGATATGAATGCAATCAGGAGGCGGCATCTGAGGATTGCTCTTGATCCAATGTACGGGGTAAGTGAGACTTCATTGAAAACGATACTCTTGACGGCCAGATGTGATGTGGCTGCGATAAACGGACGGCATGACACTTTGTTTGGAGGAAAACTTCCGGCCCCCAATGCAGATACACTGAGAAGTCTTCAGCTTTATGTGCTGGAGCGTCACTGTGATATCGGACTGGCAACAGATGGGGATGCGGACAGAATCGGTGTGATTGATGATGAAGGGAGATTTCTGCACCCCAATGATATTATGGTGCTTTTATACTTTTATCTAGTGAGGTATAAAGGATGGAAAGGACCTGTGGTCCGAAACATCTGCACCACTCACGTGTTGGATAGAGAGGCGGCTGCATTTGGGGAAGTCTGCTACGAGGTTCCTGTAGGATTCAAACATATTTCAGCCAAGATGCAGGCCACCGATGCTGTGATAGGGGGGGAGTCCTCCGGTGGGCTTACAGTGCGCGGACACATCCATGGGAAAGACGGAATTTATGCTGCCGCCTTGCTGGTGGAGATGATTTCTGTTACCGGAAAAAAACTTTCCGAACTCTACCGGGATGTACAAGAAGAATTTGGAAAGGTTTATATGGAAGAGCGCTCCTATAAATTTACGGATGAAAAGAAGGAAAGTATTTATAAAATTCTTCTGGAAGATAAAGAGTTGCCGGAGTTACCCTGTGAAATCGACAGGGTATCCTATCTGGATGGCTGTAAAGTATATTTCAAAAATGGAGGCTGGATCAGTGCCCGGTTTTCTGGGACTGAACCGCTGCTTAGGATTTTTTGTGAAATGGACCGCCGGGCCGATGCAGCAAATATATGTGAGATATTCGAAAAGTACCTGGAAATATTTACGGGAGCATGATTGTATTATATAATAATCACATGGAAAGTATAGGAAGAAAATTCAGGAAAATAGCGGGTAGAAAGTATCCGCTGAAATGGAACATGATTGTGATGCTGGTGGCCGGCTGGCTTCTGCCGCTGACACTGGCTGCTTCTGTCATGTTCTTTTATATTTCTGACAAACTGGAATCCCATCTGAAAGAGAATATATCTGTTTCTGCCGAGAAGGCGGCCGAAATCTGTAAAATGAATTTTTCCGATGCGGTAGGCGCGTCGAGGAATGCCTCTTATCTGAATGTAATCCGGGATGCATATACCGAGTATAATGTAGGTGAGGACAGTATAGGGCAAAGGAAGAGACAGCTTTACAATACGGTTACAGACTTTTTAAATGACCAGTACCGCTATAATACTTCGTTTCTGACAACCATGGTATATTTCAATTCAGACCCTGATGAAATATATTATACATATAGCAATATCAAGAGCGGTACCTTTGACCGGGTACAATATTTTGAAACCGAGGTTTTAGATAAGGTACACGAAGAAGCTAAAGGCTTGGATACAGACATTCTCTTTCTAAATGTGGGGGGAAATATTTACATGGTTCGAAATATGATGACCACAGGGTTTCAGCCCTTTGCTGTTATTATTATGGAGCTGGATCCTTCGGCAATGTTTAAGAGTTTTGAGGGCATCATGGGCTACCAGGGCTATGAAGTCTATCTGGATGGGCAGCAGGTTGCAGATACCAATTCAGGCGAACCGGGAAGTATCCGGAGCTTTTACGAGCTAAATGACACGAATGACCACAAGGTTCACAATATTGGACAGAAAAATACTTACGTTTATAATAAGCTCCGCTTTGAAAGTCACGACATGGAATTTATGTTGTCATTGGATACCCGTTCCGTGATGAATGAACAGAACTTCACTTACATTATTGGTTTCTTCCTTGTTTCTATGATTCCGATGATTCTTCTTGTAATCTGGTTCTTTCACAGGGAGGTTACCAGGCCTGTGTCAGAGCTGGTGGATGCGTCCAGAGAAATAGAGAATGGGAATCTTGGCTTCGCCATGTGCCAGATTGGAAACAGCCGGGAGATGGTTTATCTGGGGGAAGCCTTCAACCAGATGTCTGCGGAGCTGAAGCATCAGTTTGACACCATATATTCTGAGGAACTGGCTTTGCGCGATGCTAAAATTAAAGCGCTCCAATCCCAGATAAATCCCCATTTCCTGAACAATACCCTGGAAATCATCAACTGGGAGGCACGTATGAACGGGAACTATAAGGCCAGCGGCATGATTGAGGCCTTGTCCACCATGCTGGAAGCAACACTGGACCGTAAAAAGAATTCTTATATAGCCCTGTCGGAAGAACTTAGCTATATGGATGCCTACCTGTATATCATAGCCCGCCGTTTTGAAGATAAGCTGGAAATTCACAAAAACATTGACAATAATCTCCTGCAGGTCAAGGTTCCCCGTCTGATTATACAGCCTATTGTAGAAAATGCCGTGGAACACGGGGTGGATGAACAAAACCGGATTATTATCCACATTAACATAATACTTCGTGATGAAGATACTCTAATTATTGAAATAAAGAATCACGGTGTTCTTTTACCGGCAGATGAGAAAAAAATTGAATACCTTCTGGGAGGAGGTATAGAACGGGACGAAAAATCTGTAAGTATCGGAATACGCAATGTGAATCAGCGTCTGAAAATTATTTACGGCCCCGGCTGTGGACTTAAGATTCAGACAAATGCCGAGGGATATACTGTCAGTACACTTACACTTTTACGTTATTTTCCGGATGAAGGGTAGACAATTATTCAGGAGGGCAAGCTCAATTGCACGCTACTCCATCTCGCTTGGACTAAGCGCCGGATATTTCTGCATTCCCAGATAGTGTCAAAAGTAACAAGAAAAAACAATAAATGGCAATGCTGTCTATTCACTATGACGATACTCTTTCGTATAATGATTATATTAAGAAAGGGAGGTTTAAGGTATGAAGAGAAAATCGGCAGCAATTTTATTAACCTGCGCCATGGTGCTTTCGCTTGCAGCCTGTGGGAACAAAGGGGACACAAAGGATGACAGTGGAAAATCCGCGTCCAAGGAGAAGAGCGGTGGTGTAACACTGGATATTACGACCACTTTTGCAGGGAATGACACAAATGCCCAGAACTTTAAAGATGCCGTAGAGGGCTGGCAGGAGGAGACAGGCAACAGCGTCAATGATTCTTCGGCAACTTCTGACGAGACCTTTAAAGCCAGAGTGGCTGCAGACTTTGAGGTGGGTTCAGAACCAGATGTACTCTTCTATTTCAACGGCATGGATTCCAACTCTTTTGTAGAGGCCGGAAAAGTGATTTCTATCGATGAGATCCGCAAGGAATACCCGGAATATGCCGACAATATGAAGGACGAACTTATGGGGGCATCTCCGGTGGACGGCGTGAACTATTCTGTTCCGGTAAATGGATACTGGGAAGGGATGTATGTGAATAAAACTGTATTGGATGCGGCAAGTGTTGAAGTGCCGGATGCATCTACCACTTGGGATGAATTTATGGAGGACTGCCAGAAGATTAAGGATGCCGGATATACACCTGTTGCAGCTTCACTTGCACAGATTCCCCATTACTGGTTTGAATTTACTATTTACAACCAGCTTTCACCGGCAACACATAACGTACTTCCTGAAAGTGTGGATGACGAACATGGAAAAGCATGGGTAGACGGCATTGGTGATATCAAGACAATGTACGAAAAGGGCTATTTCCCGGACAACACTCTCTCAGGGACAGACGATGAAACCTTCCAGGCATTTTTGGATGGGAAGGCAGCATTTTTGATTGATGGTTCCTGGAAACTTGGCGGTATCGAGGAAGCTACGGATGATATCGACAACTTTACAGTTACCTATGTCCCGGCAAAGGGTGACCGCAAGGCAACGGATATTATTGGCGGACTTTCTTCTGGATACTATATTACAAAAAAGGCTTGGGACAATCCGGACAAGAGAGAGGCAGCAGTTAGCTTTGTAGAGTATATGACAACCAATGAAATGGTGTCAAAATTTGCACAGACATCTGCAACGGCATTAAAAGACGGCGCTACGGTGGATGAAAGCCAGCTGAGCAGCCTGGGGAAATCAGGCCTTGAGATGGTAAACGGTATCACTGGAATTGCAGGTGCGGTACAGGATCAGATTCCTACAGAATGCAGGGTTCCGGTATTTGACGGCATGCCGAATCTGGTAACCGGAAAAGTAGAAATAAAAGATGCAGTATCCGAAGTTCTGACACTTATAAAAGACTATACTCCTGAAGAATCGGCGCAATAAGTGATAGAAATGGCTGTCGCACAAACCCGGTGTGACAGCCATTTCTATAATAGCCATTGGGCCCGTAAAAGGAGAAATACCCTCCGGGTATACCTGTATGGCCATTCGGCCTTGTAAAGGAGTAACACCCTTCGGGTATACCTGTATGGCCATTCGGCCTTGTAAAGGAGTAATGTTATGCCTAATATTTATAAAAATAAAAAGCCATTGGTTTTTTTTCTGGTTCCAGCGTTTTTGTTTATGATAGTATTTCTGTATTATCCATTTATAAAAAATATTGTTAACAGTTTTCAAAATATCAGAGGATTGGGAACGGCGGCAAAGGGCTGGAATGATCCTTGGTATCTGAATTTCACTAGGATGGTGGAAGATGAAAATATGAGAATTGCGCTTAAAAATACACTAATTATGATTCTTGTAACGATTGTGGGCCAGGTTGGCATTGCTCTTTTTTTGGCAATTCTGGTTGACAATGTAAAACATGGAAGCAAGTTTTTTAGAATTGTATTTTTCTTTCCAATTGTGATTTCGGCTACGGCACTTGGGCTACTTTTTAATTTGATTTTCCTGTATGACAAAGGTATGATTAATCAGCTGCTTGGAGCATTGGGCTCTAAGGGACTGATAGACTGGAAGAATGAAACACATGCACTAATAACGATGATGATTCCTGTAACCTGGCAATATGTAGGATTCTACTTTATTATCCTGGTTACCGGCTTGAACAATATATCTGATGAACTTTATGAGGCGGCAGCAATTGATGGTGCAACCAGAATGCAGAGAGTCCGCTATATTACGCTTCCTTTACTGCACAATGTAATCTGCACCTGTATCGTACTGGCGGTGACCGGAGCTCTTAAGGTCTTTGACCTGCCCTGGGTAATGTTCCCGAAAGGAATACCTTTCGGCCGGACATGGCTCACCGGAACGTATATGTATTATCAGGTGTTTAATGTATCGGATGTGGACTACAGCAGTACTATAGCAATCTTGATTGTAGTTCTGGGGGTGATTCTTTCAAAAGTTGTCAATACAGTTTTCAAAGAGAAAGATTACTAGGAGGAAAAGTCATGAAGAAGAAAAAGCTACACCCTGGTCAGGCAGGTATCTTTGTATTGCTTTCACTTTGGGCGCTGACTACGATTTACCCTATCATATGGGTTGTGCTGAACTCTTTCAAAGATAAAAAAATCATTGTATCGGATTCGTTTTCACTCCCTCTTGGGGAAAGGTTTTCCATGGACAATTACCGGCTGGCTTTCGGGCGGCTGGATGTGTTCGGTGCCTACCGTAACAGTCTGATTATTTCCATCACGGTGGCACTGGTGGTGATTGTGCTGGCGGGGATGGCAGCTTATGCACTTGTGCGGTATACATTTCTGGGGAAAAATTTATTGAATAACCTGGTAATAGCCGGCATGATGTTTCCGGTCTTTGCCACAATCATACCGGTTTTCCAGCTGATGGCGCGCTGGGGAATCGTAAACACTCCGGTTCTCTGGAAGTCATTGCTGGCTACGGCTCTGCCCCAGATTGCAGGGAATATGTCCTTTGCCATTGTAGTCTTAAGCGGCTACATAAAAGGGCTGCCGGTGGAATTGGAGGAGGCAGCTTACATGGAGGGGGCAAATATTTTCCAGATATTTGGGAAGGTCATTATGCCTCTTTCGAAACCCTCCTTTGCAACTGTGGGAATTTTCAGTTTTCTCTGGAGCTACAATGATTTGTTTACGCAGACATTTATGCTGCGGGGGAATCAGTATGGTATTACCAGGTTGTTAAATGAGCTGACTTCCAGAGAGGGTACCAATTATGGGCTTATGGCTGCAGCGGTTACACTGGTAGTCATTCCTATACTAATCGTTTACATTTTTCTCCAGAAGTATATAATTAAAGGTATGACAGCGGGGGCAATCAAAGGATAATTGTGTCTGCTGCTAAAGGGTGCAGAGGTGTGAGATGTATAAAGTGGTTTTGATAGATGATGAGCCGGTGATACTGGAAGGAATGACCAGGGGCATGAACTGGGAAAAGTGGAATTGCCAGGTGGTGGGGACTGCCGGCAGCGGACAAGAAGGATTGGAGTTAATAGAAAAGGAAAAACCTCATATTGTGTTTACAGATATTGCCATGGCTCAGATGGATGGACTTACTATGCTGGCCGGAATCAAATCCCAGCATGACCAGATGCAGGTCTGTATCCTGACAGGTTACAGGGACTTTGATTATGCCCAACAGGCTATTCGCCTTGGTGTCGCCAGATTTCTGCTGAAGCCCTCTAAGATGGATGAACTGGAAGAGGCTATGGAAGTGATGACAGACCGTCTTAAGGAATATCAACCGGCCAGACTCCCGGAAGGGACAGGAAAAAAGGATATCTTAAATTCTCCGGCAAATAATTTTATTGTAAAAAATGCCCTTGTTTATATAGAAGAAAACTATCGAGAGAAACTAAAGCTTTCAGATGTGGCTGAGCATACATATGTAAGCCAATGGCATTTGAGTAAACTTTTAAATCGGCAGACAGGGCAAAGCTTTTCTGATATTTTGAATAATATCAGAATTGACAAGGCTAAAGAGCTCTTGCGGGATCCATCTCTGAGGATTGGGAATATAGCGGAGGAAGTTGGGTTTCTGGATATTGCACACTTTTCACGGGTTTTTAAGAAAGTAACAGGGGTATCCGCTAATGAATATAGAAATAAAATAATGTAGGACGATAAGCAGACAAAAGACCTGTAGCAGTTTTAAAATACTGTTATAGGTCTTTTTAAGTATGCAGAAAAGTGGAAAATACTTGAACTTTAAGCTACTTATGTTTATAATTATAAAAACGGATTTAGAAAACGGATTTATAAATAACAAATTTGGTTTATAGAGGAAGGACAGAATGATAAGACAAAAGACATCAGCAAATCTTGAAATAAAAAAATTGAATCGGTCAAATATCTATCAACTTCTACGTGAACATAAAAACCTTTCCAGACAGGATATTGCAAGGGAGTTGCAATTAAGTCTTCCTACCGTGATACAGAATCTTGAGGAACTGCAAGATGAAGGTTTGGTCAGAGAATCGGGTTCTATAGGACATACTGGGGGGAGAAGAGCAAAGTCTTATGATATAGTTCCTGATGCAAGGATTGCAATCGGGATTGACATCACGAAGAATCATATTACAGTTTTAGCAGTAGACCTTGAAGGAACGATTATTTCCAGAATACGAAAAAGAGTTCCTTTTCAGAGGACGGACAAATATTATAAAGAAATCGGCAGGATGGTGGAGCAGACTGTGTCCAAAGCAAAGCAACGTGCAAAAGCTATACTCGGAGTAGGAATCGGTGTTCCTGGGTTGATTACGAAGGACAATCAGGAGGTATTTTACGGAAAAATACTGAATTTTACAGGAGCCACATGCTCAGAGTTTTCAAAATATATCCCATACAGGACGGCATTATTTAACGATGCAAACGCAGCAGGGATTACGGAAACATGGCTGGGAGGAATTGAAGAAAATGCCTTCTATCTGATGCTGAGTAATAATGTAGGCGGTGCAGTTGTGGTGAATGGCTCAGTTTATACAGGAGAAACATTACACGGAGGTGAAGTGGGCCACATTAAAATCCATCCGGGAGGAAGAGAATGTTATTGTGGACAGAGGGGATGTGTGGATGCCTATTGTTCTGCAACGGTTCTTTCAAATATGTGCGAAGGAAATCTTGAAGACTTTTTCCAAGAGCTGGATAAGAAGAACCCACAGGCAACACAGTCCTGGGGGAAATATCTGGAGTCTCTGGCACTTACGATCAATCATCTTCAGACTTTATTTGACTGTACAATTATTTTAGGGGGATATATGGGAGAATACCTGGATCCCTATATCGAAGATATTCGAAACCGAGTTCAGGCATTAAGTTCTTTTGATTATAATAAGAAATATATAAGGGTTAGTAAATATAAAAAAGATGCAATTGCAGCCGGGGCTGCACTTAATTATATTACAGAATTTGTTGGTGCCGTTTAAATATAGAAATAGAAAGTCGATCAGTAAATGAGCTGGATCGACTTTTTTGGTTAAAACAGACAAAACGCATACATAAATTTAATGAAAAATGCTGAAATAAATACATAATACGACATTTGTGAATAATTCAATTGACTTTTCATACCTCAAATAATATAATCCGTTATATGAAATGGTTTTATTTATTGGATTGTATTAATAAAATGAAAGGAGGTAATAATTGTAAGCTAAGGCAGTGGAACCATTTAATAAAAGGAGCAGAAAGGAGATTGTTATGATAACAGGGATTATTATTGTATTGATTTTTATTTTAATAGCAGCATTAATGATGATGAGAAAGATCCCAGCAGTTCTGGCGCTTCCGGTAATGGCCGTGGCGATAGCAGTTGCAGCCGGGCTGCCTCTCACGGGAGAAGAAGGAATACTTACAAATGTTATATCCGGTGGAGCTTTGAAACTTGCAGGTACATATGTGGCAATTCTGTTTAGTTGCTGGCTTTCTCAGATACTTTACCGCACAGGTGTTACGGATGTGATTATTAAAAATGCCGCCGAGCTGGGGGGAGATAAGCCCTATCTCATTTCACTGGCATTGTGTGCTGTAACAGCATTTTTGTTTACTGTTTTATATGGGACAGGTGCGGTTGCGATGGTTGGAACTATAGTATTGCCTATTATGATGTCTATTGGAATCCCACCGATAGTTGCATGTAATACATTTTTAGCTGCCATGTCGGCAGGGTATTCTCTGAATCCTGCCAACATAGCAGCCATTACCGGGATAACAGGGGTAGAGGCCAAGGATATTAATCTTTGCGCCGTAATTCTTTTCATAGCAGGTCTGCTGTTTACATTTGTTTATTTGACCTATAGTTTTAAAAAAAATGGTATAAAGTACGCGTTCGCCGCTCCGGTTAAAAAGGAGCAGGAAGAGGAGGAAGTTAAGAGTACTTATGTGAAGGGCTGGCGGGGAGTTCTAGCCTGCCTGACGCCTGTGGTTGTAGTTGCAGTCATGTTAATTTTTAAGCTGGAGGCAACAACGGTATTTGTTATCGGTATCGTTTGGGCAATAGTATTTACATTCAGAGGAAAGTGGTCTAAGTTCTCTAATTTAATCGTACAGAGCTGTTATGAAGGATTTAAAGAGGGCGCACCTACTGTTGCGCTGATGTTTGGAATTGGTATGATTTTAAATGCTATGACAGCTCCCACAACACAGGCTGTAATAAAGCCATTTATGGTTGCAATTACCCCGCATTCTGCTTGGGGACTGATTGCTTTTGTATGTATTCTGTGCCCACTGGGATTATACCGTGGACCGTTCAATCTGATGGGACTTGGAGCGGGTCTGGCAGCCAGTATGCTGGCGGTAGGAGTACTTCCGGTGGCAGCTTTGTCGGCAGTATTTTATGCAGCATTCCGTTGGCCTTCCCAGTCTTGTCCGACATCGACACAAGTTGTCTGGGCGTCTAACTTTGTTGGGTATGATCCTGTAACAACCTCTAATCCGATGCAGCTTCCAAACTGGATTGTTACGGCAGCAACGGTGATTATACTAACATTTATATATATGTAAAAGGAGACGAAGATGAAGGTTAGAATTGGAATTGATGTAGGCGGGACATTCACAGATGCTGTAGCAATTAATAATGACACTTTCGAGCTGATCGGAAGTGTCAAGATGCCTACAACTCATACAGCCAAGGAAGGTGTGGCGGCCGGCATTGTTAAGGTGCTGAAGGAAATCATGGAAAAGTATCAGATTGCTCCGGAGGATGTTACTTTTATTGCCCATGGGACAACGCAGGCTACGAATGCACTTTTGGAGGGAGATGTATCTCAGGTAGGCATTATTACTCTCAGCAGCGGTGTGCAGGGGCTGAAGGCAAAAAGTGACACAACTATAGGAGATATCGAACTTGCATCAGGTAAATATCTGCACTCTTACAATGCTGTTGTCAATTCGGCCGATCAGGAAGGTTTTGAGAAAAATATAGAAAGAGCACTGGGGGAACTGAAAAATTCGGGTGCTCAGGCTATGGTAGCAACGGAGGCATTCAGTGTAGACAACCCTGAAAATGAAAATAAAGCGATCGAGATTTGTAACCAATATGGATATCCTTCCACGGCCGGAAATGATGTATCTAAGCTGTATGGTCTTAAAGTCCGTACGAGGACCGCTGTAATTAATGGGAGTATTTTACCCAAAATGCTGGATGCAGCTAATATGACAGAAAAAAGTATTAAAGATGCAGGGATCAAGTCACCGTTGATGGTTATGCGCTGTGACGGAGGGGTTATGACTGTGGATGAGGTACGCCACAGGCCGATACTTACTATTTTGTCTGGGCCCGCTGCAGGTGTGGCAGGTGCATTGATGTATGAAAAATTGACAGATGGAATATTTTTCGAAGTAGGAGGAACCAGCACGGATATTTCCTGTGTCAAGGATGGAAATGTAGCGGTTAAGTATGCGGAAGTCGGGGGGCACAAGACTTATCTTACATCACTGGATGTGCGGACAGTGGGAATCGGCGGAGGAAGCATGATTGAAATCCATAATGGAAAGGTAAAGGACGTAGGTCCCAGGAGTGCCCATATTGCCGACCTGGATTATGAAGTGTTTGCAGAGGATGAGAATATTATAGAACCTGTGCTCAAAGCAGTACACCCGATTTCTACGGATCCAGAATATGCATATATCGAATGCTCTAATGGCAAGAAATATGCACTTACTCTTTCGGGAGCTGCCAACATTGCAGGCTATGTGCCTGAGGACAGCTATGCAAAAGGAAATATTGAAGCAGCAAAAAAGGCATGGGCACCCTTGGCTGAAAACATGGGCATGAGTGTAAAAGAGACTGCAGAAGAAGTACTTCGTCTGTCAGCTTTAAAGAATGGAAAAGTTGTGGAAAGCTTCATTAAAGATTATGGACTGGATAAGAATATGCTGACATTTGTTGGAGGCGGGGGAGGGGCAGCCACAGTGGTTCCCCACTTGGGAAAAAAATTTGGATGTGTTTTTAAAATTGCAAAAAATGCGGCAGTAATATCACCAATAGGAGTAGCTTTGGCTATGGTCCGGGATATGGTAGAACGTACGATTATGAATCCTACAGAAGCGGATATATTAGCGGTGAGGAGAGAGGCTGAACGAAAGGCAATTGCCTCAGGTGCTAATCCGGAGACCATTGAAGTAAAGGTGGAAATTGATACGCAGCAGCAAAAGGTTCGCGCAATTGCTATAGGTGCGACAGAGCTGCGCACCAAGGAATTGACGGGGGCAAGAAAAACGGATGAGGAGATTAAATCGCTGGTGGCTGAAAATCTGAAGGTTTCGGAGAACCAGGTTAAAATCGAAGTTGACAACGGCAGTATATGTGCGGTCACAAGCGAAATAAAGGTGCGCTCTCACCTCTTTTTCACAAAGAAAGTTAAACCGGTTCGTTTAGTAGACCGGGATGGAGTTATACGGCTTCAAAAGAAAAATGCACAGGTACTGGCCTGTCCGGTATCGGCATGGAAGAAAAATGTTAAGTATCTGCTGGAGGAACACACTGTATATGGAGATGGAGGAGCAGAGATTCCAAATATCTATGTAGTATCAGGCAGCAGGATTGTAGATATGGCGGGTATGCAGAGTGAGTCTCAGATACTTTCTTTATGTGAGGTTGAATTGGCAGGGACTCAAAGTGATGAGAATCTGATTATGATTTGCACAAAAACTACGGAAAATGAAAGAGGCTAGGAGGTCAGTGCATGAAGACTGAATTTCCGTTTCCCGATCATATAGGATCCAGACAGGAGCTGATTCGGGATATTCACTATCATAAGATTCCCCAAGAGGATATTTCCCATATCGCGGACAGAGCTTGGGATACAGGTGCCGCAGCTGCATCAGATATTCTAGATAAGTATCCGGGAAAATCTATCTGGGAAGTGATAAAACAAGAAGGTCTGAAAGTAATTAAAGTTGATAAAGATAACGTCATTGGTGGTATGAGGTGCTTCAGTGAATATTATTCAGGAAGAAAGACAATCACCCTGTATTTAAAGTCGGTAAAGATGTGGGCAGCAGAAAATAGAGTATCACTGAAATATGGTGAAGAGTTAATCCTGGCCCATGAGTTTTTCCACCATCTGGAGTGCTCTGTACTAGGACTGACATCCAGTCAATATAAGGTTCCAAGGTTGACAATTGGCCGCTGGAAAATTGGAAAATCGGGGATCCGTGCTCTTTCGGAAATAGGTGCGCATGGATTTTCCAGAACCTTTTACGCCGCTGGGCGACATTTTGACATTGTATATAATGCGAACGTAGATGAGTAGGAGGTGCGATATGAAAAATGATATGAAAAAAGAAATGATTAAAAAAGATGTAGCCGTTGTTGGCGGTGGTCCCGGAGGACTTGCAGCTGCTGTGGCAGCTGCGAGAGAAGGCGCAGAGGTCATACTGGTAGAACGGCTGGGATATCTTGGGGGACAGCTTGGTTCAGGTCTTCCATTTTTAGCTTTTCTCGATATGCATCAAAGAAGAATTGTTGGTGGAATTGCAGAGGAATTTGTAGAACGGCTCAAAGAAAAAGATGGGACAGCCGGACATAAATACTGTCCGTTTCATCTTTCTTCTACCACAATTCATCCATTTTATTCCAGGGTTATATGTTTTGAAATGGTAAAAGAAGCCGGAGTAGAGCTATTAATGCACTGCGAACTGGTTAAAACGAAAGTGATAGATGGAAGACTCTGCAGTATAATTGTTGCCGGTAAGGGTACAGAAATTGAAATAGAGGCAGATGTCTTTATTGACGGAACCGGAGATGGTGATGTGGCTTATATGGCAGGAGCAGAATATGAGAAGGGACAGTCAGAAAGTGGAGAACTTCAGCCGCCGTCGCTAATGTTTAACTTAAGCGGAGTTGATTTTGAGAGGTTTTGTGATTACATAGAGCAACATCCGGAAGAGCTGCCTTACAACATGGGGCTTACTCATATACAACCTGGGTATAATGCTGAGTTCTTTCGCAACAACCCAGGACATATTTTCTTTGGGCTGAATAATACAATCAAAAAGCTTAGATCAGAATCAAAATGCCCCGTTGACAGGGATACAGTGATCTATATACGCCAGCCTATACCCGGTACCGTAGCTGTAAATACAATTCGAATCTTGAATTTTGACGGGAGTAATGTTCATGATTTAAGCAGAGGAGAGCTGGAAAGCCATCTTCAAATCATACCACTAATTGAAATGCTTCAGGAGCATGTGCCGGGATTTGAAAAATGTTATCTCACATCAGTGAATGCAACGATTGGTGTCAGGGAGTCTAGGCGGATTATGGGTATTAAAAAATTCAATCGGACTGTTTTCTTACTTTATTGATATACATAGTGGAAAGGGCGATAAGACCTATACTAAGACTATAGAAGAACCGTATGGAATTCCTTATGGATGCACTGTTGCAAAGGATATTGATGGACTGATGATGACCGGGCGTTGTATCAGTGTCGATGCCGTTGCCTTTGGGTCAACGAGAATTATGACTTTATGTATGGCAATAGGACAGGGTGCAGGGGTAGGTGCTGCTCTGGCATCTAAAAATAAAATACAGCCGAGAAAAGTTGACCCAGAAGAAGTGAGGAAAATTTTGCTCCAAAAGGGAGCTATTCTAACATTGGATGAGGCAAAATAACTGGTATTTTTGGAGGAGGTTTTGAAATGTCGGTACCTAAAAAGATGAAAGCTTTGGTTGCTTATGGGAAAGGGGACTATAAGCTGGAAATTGATTACCCAACTCCGGAGTGTGGGCCGGATGATATTATTATTAAAACAGAGGCATGTGGTATTTGCGCGGGCGATTTAAAGTGTTTTCATGGGGCAGCAATGTTCTGGGGAAATGAAGATCAGCCCGCATGGGTAAGACCTCCTTTTATTCCGGGACATGAGTTTTTGGGAGAGATTGCCGAAGTGGGAAAAAATGTAACAGAATTTAAAACAGAAGAGCGCATTACAGCTGATCAGATTGTTCCTTGTGGGAAATGTAGATTTTGTAAAACCGGGAAATACTGGATGTGTCAGCCTCATGCTACGTTTGGCTTTCAAAAGGAAAATAACGGTGGAATGGCTGAATATGTCCGGTATCCAAAGACAGCTGTAATTTCAAGGGTTCCTGCGGAATTATCACTTGAAAAGGCCTTACTTATTGAGCCTTACGGCTGTTCCAAACACGCGGTAGACAGAGCTGGAATCGGCAATGAGGATATTGTGGTAATATCCGGTGCAGGGACTCTGGGTCTGGGCATGATTACTTATGCGAAAATGAAGAATCCAGCTAAACTGATCTCGCTGGATATAATTGATGAAAGGCTTGAAAAGGCTAAGGAATTCGGTGCAGATATTGCGATGAACCCTGGAAAAGAGAATGTGGTCGAAAAAGTTCTGGAGCTGACAGATGGATACGGGTGTGATGTCTATATAGAGGCTACAGGCCATCCGTCAAGTGTAAAACAGGGACTGAATATGATCAGAAAACTGGGTACATTTGTGGAATTTAGTGTTTTCGGCGAAGAAACGACGGTAGACTGGTCTATCATTGGGGATAGAAAAGAGTTGGATGTACTGGGATCTCACTTAAGTCCATATTGTTATCCCTTTGTTATTGAAAATATTATGAATGGAAAGCTGAAAACAGATGGCATTGTTTCGCATGTGTTTCATATTGAAGAATGGGAGAAAGCGTTCGAATATGCAGCCGGTAGCCATGGTGACTTTAAGGTGGCTATTAAATTCTGACAGAAGTTCTAAAATATTTGCAGATTTGTTTAACGGTTTATCTTGTAGGGCTGAATACGAACAGTTCAGAAAACAGCTGCTTCAGGAAAATAACTTATAGTGGATTACTACGGCTTTTAGGGCATTAAAAGCCTTAAAAGCCGGCCAAGTTATTTATGTGCGATTACCCTGAGCCTTCGGTAATCAGCAATCTCTGATAGGCATTTACACCAGAGCGCTATCCCATTTCAAGTTTAAAATCCCCTATAATATAAGTTCTGAATTGTTACTTATGTATCATTTTTATGATAGCATAAGTTTACAATAATTTGCAAATGCGGTAAAATCAAAAT
>ENA-UOOI01000813-UOOI01000813.1-fermentation-metagenome-genome-assembly--contig:-NODE-813-length-37214-cov-3.971716_pt1 | contig 37214 bp, 30 predicted proteins | sample MGYA00245779_ERZ724027 | MGnify/ENA primary metagenome ERZ724027 (study PRJEB28704, sample SAMN03018318) | fermentation metagenome | biome: anthropogenic terrestrial biome; feature: soil; material...
TATTTCCAATTTTCTTCATAGGTTCTTTTCTTTACTCTTGTTTGAATGAATTTTATAAAAAGTATCAGAATTGCAAAAAAAACGATGACAAACAGATATTCCTGATACTTGACGAGTGGCGAAATCTTTCTGTCCTGACTTTTTGCTTTTACGCCTTCGTTATATTCGGTTCGGTGGGCGCGAACCAGCATTCGATGGCTGTTAATCATATAGGGATCACAGGTGATCAAGGTTACCAGATCACGGCCTTCTTCAATCTCCAGCGCTGAGATGTCCGTTGGCAAAACCACGCGGACACTCTCTACTTCGTATGCCAGTGTCTCTTGAGCGGCATGTAAGAAAAACACATCTTTGATCTCCATCTGATCCAGATCGCGAAACATCCTTGCCGATGGGAGTCCGCGGTGTGCACTGATTACACAGTGCGTGCTATCCCCCCCGACCGGAAGTGAAGTTTTCGGCATCAGCCCTGCCCCCCGACTCAGGATCTCGTCGGATTCTCCATAGTAAATCGGCAATTCTATATCAATCCTGGGAATCTCAACATATCCCAGTACTTCACCAATATTTTTCATTTCAATGTTGACACGTTCCATGGCCTCCTTCTCCCGCGGCGTAATTGTTTCCGATCTGCTGCCTTCAAGATCTTTCACATACGCATTATAGCGTACCGCTTCTTCCCGCTGTCTTTGCCTTTCCCCTTCCTCCATCCGATCCATCTTCTCGTCATAATTCGAAATCACCTGAGTCTGACTTCTGTGGTTTATATTGCTGGAAATCAACGGATAGAGAAAAGTCAGCAGTCCAATAAAAAAGACAACCAGAAAAATTGTTCTTCCACACAGAATATGTAATATTCTTTTTTTCATGGCACCTCCCTAAAGTTCTCTGTCAACCCAAAAGTATTCTGCAGCCATGTCAAACATACTGTTCACGCTGCAGAACACTTCTCGATTGACAGCTTCCCTCGAAGCTGTCAATGCGATTTCTATAGTTATGTAGGATCCGTCAATCGGTTAATCTGCGTTTGTACGCTTTCCTTTTTTCAGGAAGTACGCCGCCACAATCATCATCGTAATACCTCCGACGGTAAGGATGAGCGATCCGATTCCGCCGGTCTGAGGAATCTGAAGCCCTTTGTTATTCTCAACTTTTATAAAGATTTCCCCATTATAACTTTCCTTGGTAATTGAGAAGGATTCCGGAGTTTTTAACAGATTATACTGTGAACCGTTCAGGCTTGGTGCCTTTGTCTCTACCAGCCAATAGTATCCCCCCTTTAAACCTTTAATTTCAAAAACACCATCACTTTGGGATTTCATGACAACATCCGCACCGACAACAGGGGTTACAAATTTCGATGTGTCATTTGCATCAATCAAAGCCTGTGTCCATTTTAACAAATCAGTACCCGTTGCATTTTTTGAAATCTTAAACTCAGCGCCGGGCAGCATAATCGTATTATCCTTGCCATCTACCTTTTTAAACTGTGCGCCACCGGTCCAGACCGTTGGAATTGTCGGCGGCTCCACCGGACCCTGGGGATCGTCCTCTGTGTCCGTTCCTGTGTTGTTTGTAAAGTTCAGCTTTGCATCATTCGGAATCTCCGAACCCATAACCGCTGTATCATTAATGCTGGTTGCATAGGAAATTGTAATCTTCTGCCCTTCAAAATCCTTGATCGAAGCAGGGTTAAACGCAACCGTCAAGACATTGGATGCATAGTTTACCGTATAATGTGTTCCCGCTGTTAAGACGGTGCCGTCAGCCGCTTTCACCTGAAATCCGTCTGCTGAAGCAGTTCCCTTAAAATCAAGACGAGTATCAATCGTATCTGTGACATTGAACTTTGTATAAGTTTCTATATCTTTTGGTACGCTTACCTTAATCGACCAGTTTACAGTCTCACCGACCTGGGAGGTTCCGCCGGCGTCTTCTTCTTTTTCAATCGATGGTCTTGCTTCATTCTTGATTTTAATCAAAGGACCATCTTGAAATGTATAATTGGGACCATTCGTTGCTGTAATCTGACCTGCGGACACTTCAAAGGACACAGGTCTGGTATCCAGTAAATAGCCATTTGGTGCCACAGTCTCCACCAACTGGTATTTTCCCGCCGAGATATTTTGCAGCGTCAGTCCGGCATCCGTAATTGTGATGGATCCGTTATTGCCAAGAGAAGTGTCCTTTACATAGCCAGGGGCAAGCGGATTTCCGCCCTCATCCACTCTATCTTCGACCCATTTCCGGATTTCAAATGTTGCATCACCGATGGGGTTATTCTCCGTGTTCACTTTTAAAAGCTCCAGATCCGGGGAATCCACCACGTTCTTAGGATATACATGGAGTGCCTTAGCACCAATTCCAAAATTCTCTGTACCATTTGCCTTTGTAACCGGAAGTGACAGCATGAACGGAACCCCTAAATATTCTGTTACGTTCAGCTCATCCGCATTTTGCTCAGCGAATATATACGTTCCTTCTGATAGAAAATGTGCTGTTGTCATACCGTTCGAATCCGTCGGGTCAAGCTCTCCGGTAAGTCCTCCAACCAGACCTGGGTTGGCATCAAAGTAACTTTTTATTGCATCATAGTTTGTAAGTGCACCAATAGCATCCAATTCTGCATCGGTAGCTGTGTCTCTTATCTGCCAAAATTCAAAGACAACCCCTTCCAGCCCTTCGGCACCGGCCAGATTGGTTCCGGTAAAATCAGTGATTTCCTCGCCGTCATGATCTTCCAAGGAGGTTCCTTGTGCTACCTTCATCTTGTGAATGACCACGTCTGTAAGTGGTACCTCTGGGTCAGCATATGCCGGAATCACTGCACTTAAGGCCACCACCAAAGCACATAACAACCCCGTTATTTTCTTCTTGAACATAACTTTTTCCTCCTGTTTTTTATTCTGTAGCATTTTTATAAAAAATGACATGTGTCAATTTCTATCCGTAGATTTTTTTTTGCGTCGTTTGGCTATGATAGCCAGCAGCATCAGTCCCCCACCGATAAACAACAGGTAATATGTCCCGTGTCCTCCGGCAGCTGGCAGCTTAGCGGATCTCTTATTCTCAATCTCATATCCGCAGGTATAGGCCCCAGCTTCCTGTCCGGTCAATGTAATCGGCTGCAGGGTCACACTTCCGAGAGACACTGTAACGTTTCCTTCTGAATCGAATTCCAATATTACATCTTTGGTTAACAGATTATACCCGGAAGGTGCTTTTGTCTCCGTTAGCTTATATGTTCCGGGCTTCTGCCATGGAATATCGAAGCTGCCCTGTGCATTTGTTTCCAGGAGCAGACTGCTTACCTCATCACCATCCGAATCGAGTACCTTTTCCGAATCCTCCGCATTGCTAAGTGTAAATCTGGCCTTATCCGCCGTTATCGGCGTCCCGTCAGAGTCTACCTTCAACATCCGAATCGGTTTGATGGCAAGCGTATTCGTAAGCTCCATCCCAATAATTCCCGAAACGTCTGTCTTATAGCTTACCTCTGTTTCGTAGCCGGGTACCGCCCGTTCCTGCACTTCATACGTATACTCATACCCCTTATGCAGGCCGAAATCGAAGTTCCATTCTTGGTCTTCATCCGGTGTTACCTGTATGGTCTCAATATCTTGAATAAAATCTCCTTTAGCACCCGTCTGCGTATTCCGTTCATACTGCTTCAGTGTCAGCTCAATCGCAGAGGGACGCAGTCCCAACAGGTTGTCCATATCTGACCATAGCTTTTCGCCTTTGGGATTGATCCAGTAATCCAGATCGCGTTCATACAGGAAGGTATGGGTATAACTGATCCTATCGGCTTTATCCAACTCTACACTGATTTCCTTATCCTGTGGCTGCCCGGAAGAAAGAGTCTCCCTGAACTTCCAATAAGGAGAAATTCCTGCCGGAAGTGGCTGACTGGCTCCTTCATAGCTCTTAATCTCTACCGTATCATAGCCAAATGTGGGCTCCGCAATGACTGCTCCCGACACATCCAAGGGGATTCCATACAAATCTTTCTGGGAAATACGCACATACTGACTGTCATCATTACTCTTGCGGACATTGTCGGAAGTGTCTGCATACAGCTCTTCATTTGGCGGCGATGCAGTTTCCCCTTCCCCATTATGTAAGGCATTGGCGAGTGTGTAAAAGTTATCTGTCACAAAAGATGCCCCAACGTAGTCCGTTCTTTCATACTCCCGCACGCTGGCAGCATTCTGTGAATAGCGGAGATTCTCACCCCAGAGAATCAGCCTTCCATTATCCGTTACATCTACTGTAAATGTTTCGTCTCTCGCCTCTGTACCGGATACCAGTTCCCCGCTCAGCAATTCTCCCTTTTGTGTATAAGCAGGATTGTTATACAGCGCCATAAATTCACTGTCCGTCAGTTCACCGACATCGATATTGAAATCATTGTTTCCGCTGTCATACGGAATGAATACATATTTTAAACTGGCTACATTTGAGTACAGGTCTGCCAGCAAGCTGTCACTATGGTATGAGGCCGGAAGATGGACAGTAACTGTCGCGGTTTCCATACTGTCATCGTCATCGGTTTTATATACTTTGCGCTGCGGTTTCTCTGCATAGATATCAATCATATCGATGGTAGGAGCTCCCCGCATATACATGACCTCATAGGTATACCGGTCATACAGACCCGAAGTTGTACTGCCGTTTTGATCGTATTTGTTCTGATAGTCCCATCCCCAGGCAATCGCACCGGAACCATCATTTCCCCATTTGAAGAGGTTGCCATCCGCATCGATAAACGCATATGCGGAAAGGCTGCAGTCCATCTGGGCAATATAGGGCACTTCCTTAAACGCCAGATCAATCCACAGCTTTTCATCCGGATCCGTCGCCGGCATGGCTTCGATCCCAGGGGCAATCACCTTTCCGCTGCTGTCCACCTTATAGTATTTACCATTGGTCAATCCACTCACACCGTCGGCCGAGGCTGCACGGACACACTTAATCCGTTCTCCGTCAACACTAAGCACTGTTCCGTCAGCATCCTTCAGCATGTATTTTTCGTCATAAATCGTCGGATGTAAATCATTCAGAGCGTTAATACCATAGCCGAATCTGGTGGTAGGCCGAATATCTCCTCCCAAATAGACCGGAAGCTTTGCGCTGGAATCATAGATCTGTGTATCTCCATCTCCGATAATCTTTGGTACCTGCTGTGCTGCAGCGGATCGAATCAGCTCATCGTTAGAATCCTCATAACCTCCTTCACGGCCAAATCCGAAATAGTATCCGGAGCCCCAGCCCCAGGGTCTTCCATGCTGGTCGATAAAATAGCAGACCATTTCACTGGCAGTTACCACTGTGGCTTTCGGCTGATAACCATATTCCGCCACCTCCGCGCTGTCAAGAACAATCTTTTGCGGTGCCATCTTGATTACAGCACTGTTGGCAACGATGCCATCGCCATAAGTACGTCCCCACTCCCATGCGTCGCCATTTTCATCAGCCACAACTGTGCGGTCATGGCCTCCATCCTGCAGTCGTGCATAGGAGGTATCCACATCTATAATCCGTGGCATTCCGCTCTCCGAACGGTCTATCATCACAAAATTATGGTTAGATAATACAGTATTGCCAAATCCCTGTTCGCCATTGGCATTTGTACCACAGGTCCATAAATCCCCTTTATCGTCCAGAATCTTGGCCGAGACCTCTCCGATAACCACTTTCACAATCTTTCTCGTTCCATCTGAAAAATCCGGATGAATCGTAATCTTGGTGGGAGTACCCACATTTGAGATACCTCCAGTACCCAATTTTCCACTTGGATAGTTCGACCCCCATACCCAAAGCTCGTCATTTTCATCAAGTGCTGCGCAGGCACCTTGTCCCAGATATGCATCGCTTGGGAAAATATGCTTAATCCTGGGCAGTCCGGGAACCTGTTGCGGTGTATAATTATGTGTACTATAAGAATTATTCCCCATTTGATAAGTCGAACCATCTCCCCATGCATAAACGATGCCATCATCACTTAAGGCGTATCGGGTTTCATAACTGGATCCGATTTCGGTAATTGTTATATTATTATTTACAAAGTAGGGAATCCGCTTCATGCCACCATAGTAATTCGGCGCCGCAATGACACCGGTAACATTTTCAACCGTTCCTCCGATTCCCAATTCTCCATAGAGATTGTATCCAAACGACCAAATCTTCCCGGCCGCATCAAGGGCCATTCCTCCCATACAGCCGTTTGAAAACTGCTTGAATTTTACCAAAGAAATCTGACCATAGCGGTTTGCATCTGCAGCACTTTCGCCTGGGGTATTTCCGGCAAACGGTGCTATGGGCATCAGTTCCTCCTGTTTGACAGGAAGTTGCTCTTCCTGTTCTTCATCTTGTTCTTCTTTCGTTTCTTCTGTTTTTGTTTCTTCTGTTTTTGTTTCTTTTGTTTCTTCCTTTATAGATTCTTCCTCAGAAGTTTCTGCACTTTGCTTTCCTTTTTCGCTGCTGTTTTGACTCTCCTGCACGCCGTCGTGTTCTTTAGTTCCCGATTCATAGTTCTCCTGTGCTAAATTCTGTTCTTCTGTTTCCGACGATTCAATGTCAGTATCACTCGTCACCTCTGCCGGCATATCACTCACTTCTCCGGCACGAACCGGTTCCTGAACTCCCGTGTATAGCAGTAGAAAAATAAGCAAAAAACATAAAATACGCTTTCTTTTTTGGCTTTTTCGTGTTTTCATCTAACTCCCTCCTGTCTAAGCACACTATAGTCAGAATTTAACATGAATTTTACACTATTTACCTGAATATAAGTGTATAAAACACTTTTATTCAGGTTTTAATGTTAATAATTTCACTATTATCAATAATAATACAGTAAAAAAATACGAAATAGTATTGAAGTGTCCTAAATTGGCAACTTGATGTCTTAAATGATGATATTTGTCTAATTTTCATATATTTTGGCCATGCAAAAAGGAACTGCGATTGCAGTTCCTTTTTGCAGATCATTTATTCTTTTGTTCTATAATTATTTTAAAAACTATTTTTTCACCTTAATCACTGCTAATCTCAGTCCTTCTTATGCTTTTAAGTGATACGCTGCAAGATTTTATCTGCAATTCCAACCGTACCCTGTATTATATACCCATTCACGAACATAGACACAAAGGTAGCCCACCCAAGTCTTCCACCCAGCGCAAAGCCCGCTGCTGTCAATATGATATCCAATATAATTCTTACCTTTCTGATATTAAGCCGGAATTTTTCCGAAAAATAAACCATCAGAGCGTCGATCCCCGCCTCTCCCAGGCATGCCGAGATGTAAATACCAATTCCCACTCCCACAAACAGAATTCCTCCGCTAACTGCCAGCATTCTAAGCCAGAACAAAGCTTGGCCATCACCTTGAATATATGGTGCAAACCAATTGACAAAAGCACCTACCAGCACACTGTTTAAGATTGTGCCAATTCCAATTCTGCTCCGGTCCAGGAACAACAGCACCAACAGTATGCTAAGCATCAAAAGTTGAGAAGCCAGACCCAAAGAGATGTGGAACACATTGCTCAAACCGGACTGAAAAATCGACAGCGGATCCAGTCCGAACCCTGCTCTTACCAGGAGATCTATGCCAAGTCCCATAATCGCACTCCCAAGGATTACGATCATTATTCTCATGAACAATTTCTTCTTCATGTGCTCACATCAGACTCCGGAATGCATCCTCAATCTCCTCTTTCGAAGGTTGATAGAGATTGTGACGCAAGCTGGTATCCAACAGCGTCTTGTCTGCCAGAAGGGAGAAATCCTCTTCCTTTACACCAAGTTCTGCCAGACAACGTTTTGTCCCTACATCCTCTGACAGCTTTTCAATCCGTGCAATCAGATAGTCTGCCTGTTCCTGCATTTTCATACCATTACATTCCACTGGAAATACCAGACCGCTTAATTTTGCGTAGCGCTCTATGGCACGCTTATCTTTCATATTCAGACGCGAAGCCGTAGGCATGAGTATTGCATTGCACAGCCCATGGGGCAGATCATACACAGCACTCAGCTGATGAGACATGGAATGAATCAACCCGCAGCCCGCATTTCCGAAAGACAGGCCTGCAAGAAACTGAGCCACGGACATCGCCTCCCTCGATTCCTGATCCGGACGATGCACAGCATCTTTTAGGTGTCCAAAAATCAGACGAACCGCACTCACAGCAAGTTCACAGGTAATCAGAGCGCCATCCGTGGAGACGTAGGACTCTACCGCATGTGTCAGAGCATCCATGCCGGTTCCTGCGGTAAGAGAAGGCGGCATATCCATCATCAGCTCATAGTCCTCTACAGACAGAACCGGAATTACGTTTTGATCAAAGTTACCGTATTTCTCATTCTTTTTCTCGTCAACAACCACGTAATCCATTGTACATTCACTTCCGGTTCCCGCTGTTGTCGTGACAGCGATGAGCGGATAGGTACAGCGGCTCTTATTGACACCCCGGTAATCCTCGATTTTACCGCCATTTGCAGCAAGTACCGAGACTGCCTTAGCGCAGTCATGCGCAGAGCCGCCTCCCACAGAAATCAAAAAGTCACACTGATTCGCGGCGAATTGTTCCGCTCCCCGATTCACATTGTCCGTCGTCGGATTGGGCTTAAAATCGCTGTAGATGTAGTATCCTGTTCCTTCTGCATCCAGTGTATCCGTCACCTTGCTGACAAGTCCTGTGCTTCTCAACTTGTGATCCGCTACAAGAAATGCCTTTTTCAGGTTTCTCTTATGAATTTCTCTTTCGATTCCCCGAATACACCCAAATCCAAACAATGTGCAGCTGGGTGAATCATATTCAAATATACTCATGCTAATTTCTCCTTGGTCAATTTATTATTTTTTGTCGCAAAGTAAGCCAGTACAACTGCCAATACTCCGCCCGTCAGTTTCGTTATCATCATAGGAACGACCATCTGTGAATCAACAGACCGGGTATATGCATAATGGGCCGTAAGGATGCAGATGGAATGCGTGTACCACGCGGCGGACAGCACAATTCCCCGCCGATCCATATCCTTGATCATCACAAAGACGGAAATCACATTCACACAGGAGATGGGGATCGCCGCCACGGACACATCATTGATATGCAAAAGCTTTCCGACCGCAGAAAGCGGCCGTTTCAGTAAACGGATGAACAGATAAGCCAGCGGTATACTTCCCAGCTGAATGACACACATGTCTGTCACAACTGCCAGAGCGTCTTCAATAGCGCCCAGCCCGGGTATAATGGAAATCTTCGTGATATATGTAAATGCAGCAATTCCCAGACTTAAAATCGTGATGGCTTTCAAAAACCATGCAAAAGCCATAAACCCTCTGATCACCCGTTCCTTTAACACCAAAAATCCAACGATCACAAGGGCGGAAATAAAGAGTACCGGAACCGTATTCAAAAGCAGGAGCGGAAGACGTATTCCCATAGCCAACCCTCCCGCCACAGAGCCCACCGGAATGGTCACAATGCCAATCAAAACCCCTGTGACAAAGTCGTCTTGCTTCTCTGGGGTAATCAGTCCAAGAGCCACCGGAATGGTATAGACTAAAGTAGCGCCCAGTGTAGAGGAGACAATCAGCCCGGAATAAAGCCCGATCTCCTGCTTTTCAACCATCGCCATAGCAAGGGGATATCCCCCCATGTTGTTGGCAAGGATACATCCGAACATGGCAGGATCAATTCCAAACACTCGAAAGACCGGGGCCACCACGGCGTTGCTGACCTGGCCGAGAACGGGAGCCAGGCAGATGATTCCCACCATGCTAAGCGCCGTAGAGCCCATACATAGGAATCCTTCCTCGAATTTATCGCCCAGCTTTAATCGATTTCCGCTTATATAATCCACAGCACCGATCAATGCCCCGATCGCTATGAGAATATTCAGCATTCCCGCACCTTCGCTTTTTTCCGATGACAGATACGATTTACACGCTTTGTAACCTCATACAACACACGTTCCCGGTCTATCGTGAGAAACTCCCCATTCTTATAGACAGTCTCTCCGTCTATCACGGTCATATACAGATCCGAACTCTGGGCGGAATACACCAGATTGGCCAAGAGATTGTGTGTCGGCAGCAAATGCGGTTTGTCCATATCCAATATGATAAAGTCTGCCCGCTTCCCCATCTCAATTACACCGCAGTCCTTTCTCCCTTGCGCATGGGCACCATTTACCGTTGCCATTTTCAAAATCATCGCCGGGGGCAGCATCGTACTGTCATGAAATGCACCTTTCCCTGCAAGAGAAGCCAGATGCATCTCCTCCATCATATTCAAGTTGTTATTGCTTGCCGCCCCATCTGTGGCAATGATCACATTGATTCCATCATCTACATAAGTGCTGATCGGTGCAATTCCGCTTCCAAGCTTCATATTTGAGGATATGCAGTGCGAAATAGAGGCACCGGATTTTGCCATAATCTTTCGATCCTCGTTTTCAAGATATACACAATGTGCTGCCAGTACCGGATTTTCAAAGATACCGCAGCTCTTTAAGTATTGAACGGGTGACATTTCGTTATGGCGCTCCTTGCACTCTCTGTGCTCTTTTTGTGTTTCTGATATATGGGTGTGGACAATCAGCCCCTGATCCTTTGCAAGCTCTGCCACGGCTCTCACCAACGTATCACTTGATGTGTACTCCGCATGCAATCCAGCGTCCACTTGTATGCGATCGTCTTTTCGTTGTCTTGTTTGTTTTAAAAGTGTCAGGGTATCTTTCCAGCCCTTTAAGTTCTCCGGTTTCGTCTGCTCATCCGACGAGGACAGCCCATGGCAGATATTTGCCTTGATTTTTGCCCCATCTAACGCGCGGGCAATATCCAGAATATGAAAGTACATATCCGAGATAGACACACAACCGCTGGAGATTAGTTCCATAGCACCCAACAGTGCTCCGTAATAACAATCCTCTCCTTTCAGATTCTCCTCGAACGGAAACATCTTTTTTGTCAGCCAGTCACTCAAGCTTAAGCCTTCCCCCAGGCCGCGTGCCATCGTCATAGGCACATGGCAGTGGGTGTTATAAAATCCTGGCATCATCACTTTCCCTTTGCCGCTGATAAACGCTCCCGCGTATCTCGTCACCTCTTTGGTCCCTACATAACTGAAACGGCCGTTTTCCACCAACACATTCGTGTGCTCCACTGGCTGAAATTCTTTATCTAAAATCGTGATATCCTTTATTAACATAGGCACCTCTTTTATTCATCAATCTCAACACTGATCACAGCGTCCAGTGCAATCTCAATCTCCTGATTCACCGCCTGAGCTACCATATTCTCGTCTGGCTGATATCCTTCTACGCCCACCAATTCAAATGCAGGCGCATCCGCCGCGAGAATCGCTCCCGCTTTCACTTTGTGCAGGCTTGCCACAACAAGTAAACCTGCCACCTCATTCTCCATGGCAATCACACCTGCTTTCATATACAGGCGAACCATCGATTCCAGAAGTCCCGGATAAAACAGTGCCTGCGTGAGGACAATCCCGCTATGTGTTTCTATCTGCAGATGATTTGCACTATTCTCAAGCGCTCTTTGCACATCGGCATCGGCAATCGCGGGATAAGACATCGGAATCATTTTCTCCGTCACACCGTCCTCTCGGCAAGCCGCTTTGGCAATCACAATACTGCCCGCCGTAATCTCCTTTTGCATTCCGCCACAGGTTCCAACACGGATGATAACCTTGGCTCCGGCTCTGCACAGACTTTCGAACCCGATTACAGCACCGCCCTCACCCACGCCATGCGAGGTGACTGTGACAGGTATGCCCTTCCAACTGCCCACATACGTATGATATTCTCTGTTTTTAGCCAGACATTTCATGTCATCCAATTTACGCGCAATCTTCTCTGCACGTGCAGGATCCCCACAGGTAATGACTCTGGGATAAATATCGCCTTCGCAGAGTGCAATACATGGCAGAACATCTCTTTTTTTCTTTTCCATATTCAATACCTCTTCTATTTCTTTTTTAATTTTTTATTTCCAAAAGCAGATAATGCTATGATCGTTGCAATGTAGGGGATCGTCAGTGTCAGCTGCGACGGAATTACATTCTGCAGTGACACACCAATCGCCTGACAGAATCCAAAAAACAGGCTCGAAACAATGATGAGAATCGGCTGATTCTGTCCCATACTTGCCGCTGCCATCGCAATGTAACCTCTTCCGGAACTCATATTCTCTGAAAACAGAGTCACTTGTCCCATACTGAGCACCGCTCCGCCAAGACCGCAGAGTGCACCAGATACCAACACCGCAATCATCTGAATCTTCAGGCCTTTGATTCCCATACTGCCTGCCGCCTCTTTATTCTTCCCAACACTTTGAACATGAAAGCCCTGTACTGTCCGGTATAGATAGACAAACATCGCCGCCGCCAATATGTAGGATAAATAGTCAATGAAAGTCAGATGCTCCAAAACACGTCCGACAAAGAAGATATCCTTTACTACAGGAATCGCAATCTTAGGCAGAGGTTTCAGGGCAGGGTTTGAAAAGCTTCCCTTTACTCCCAGAATGGTATACAAAAGCACACTGGTCAGTCCGCTGACCAAAAGATTCACAGAAGTGCCAATCACCATGTCTGCAGCTCGATACTTAACCTGCAAAATTGATACCAGAGAAGATATAGCTGCTCCCGCCAATACACTGCACAACACTGCAACATACACATTTCCCGTGTAATAATTGACGACGATACCGACAAAAGAACCGATCAGTATCTGACCTTCCAGCGCAATGTTGAATACACCTACCTGGCTGCAGATCGCGGAACCAAGCGCCGCCAAAAGCACCGGGGTCGTAGACCGTATGGTTGAATTGATGATAACTGCTAATAGATTCGTATTCATGACGTCTCAACCCCTCCATTCTCCTGTCTTTTCTTAAGTTTTCGTCTCTTTAAAAAATCCATTCCCAATTTAGCTGACACAAACAATGTGATACTACTCTGGATTACCGTAGACATCTGAAGCGGAATGCTTGAGGATCGCTGAATCGCCTGTCCTCCGACCTGCAGGCCGGAAAGAAAGATAGATACTGCAAGAATGCCAATCGGATGCAAATTCGCAATCAGTGCCGCCATCAATCCCGTCCATGCATAGCTGGTACTCGTAAACATATTGTCTGTATAGCGGTATTTCGTGCCAAAGATCTCACAGATTCCGGCGACTGCCGCGATCGCACCACTAAGAGCCATGGTCTTTAACATAACCTTTCGTTCGAATACCCCGCCATAGCGGGCAAATCCGGGATTCAATCCCGTCATCTTCGACTCATAGCCAAAGACAGTTTTCCTCTCCATAAAGTAAAACAGGATTGTCACAATTACTGCGAGGATAATTCCAAAGTTCAGTGTATTGGAAGAGCTGAACTGAAGAAACCTTGTACTCTTTGGGATCGTCTTCGTCATAAGCGACAGTCCATCTCCCGAGTGGTCCTTGAAGGGATAGCTGACCAGATAAGAGGCGATATAATTTGCCACGTAGTTGAGCATCAGCGTACAGATTACGATGGAGCTGTTAAATTTCATATTCAATACAGCCACAAGCGATGCATACAGGCCGCCTGCAATCATACCAATAACGATTGATAAAGGCAGCAGCAAAAATCCCGGAAGGGGCACATAGATCGCCACAATGGTCGCGGCAAATGCTCCCGTTATCATCTGCCCTTCCACGCCGATATTGATATATCCGGCGCGCCATGCCGCCGCGGTGGCAATACCGCAGATGATAATCGGTGTTGCTCTCGTCAGTGTCTGTGTCAGATAATAGGGATCAAAAAATGATTTTTCGAACATATTCCTGTATATGACGATCGGATTTTCTTTGGACAACAGGATAAACACTGCCCCTACCAGCAGCCCCAGCAAAGTTGCCACAACGGGTTGAATCATGATTTTTGCAAACTGTTTTATATAGGACTTAAACTTGTTCATCGTGACCTCCCATCATCAGATAGCCTGCCTTCTCAGCGTCAACCTGATCTCTGTCGAATTCGCCTCGAATTTGTCCGTCGTAAATCACATAGACCCGGTCAGACAACGACAATACCTCTGATAATTCTGAGGATACAAGGAGAATACCATCTCCACTGTTTCTCTTTTTGACAAGCTGGTCGTGAATAAACTCCTGTGCGCCAATATCAACACCCCTCGTGGGTTCCGCCGCGATCAAAAACTTCGACTGATGTTCAACTTCTCTGGCTACAATCAGTTTCTGGATATTACCTCCTGAAAGAGCACCTGCCCGGTCTCTTATATCGCTGTATTTCACGCTGTATTTCTTTAGCAATTCCATTGTGAATTCTCGACTATGTCGTTTATTCATAATTCCATGCGCCGAGAACACCGGTTGATGTTCATATCCCATAAGTGCTGTCTCCTCCAGATCTGCATTTACCGCACAGCCAAAATCATAACGGTCTTCCGGAATGTGTGCACAACCCGTATCTCTTATTTCCCGAACCCCTTTTTGCGAAATGTCCTGCCCATTCAGTTCTATCTTTCCCTTCGACGCGTGCAAAAGACCGGTAAGACATTGAATCAGTTCCGTCTGCCCATTTCCGGACACACCGGCCAGACCGACAATCTCTCCCTCCTGAATATGCAGGCTTAAGCCTTTGATTATTGGAACACCTTCACTCTCATAATATAGATCCTGTACCTCAAGGACTTTATCCCCTGGTGTCTTCTTCGGAATCTTTCGAGCCGCTATCCCCTTTCCGACCATCAGGCAGGAAAGTTCCTTGATATCCGTTTCGCAGATTTTTCGTTCACCGACGTATTGCCCTTTACGCATAACCACCGCCCGGTCTGCCACATCCATCACCTCCTGAAGTTTGTGGGTGATAATGATGATGGTTTTCCCCAGACTGGCAAGATGCTTTAAAGTCTTTAGAAGTTCGTCAATTTCCTGAGGAACCAGCACGGCGGTAGGCTCATCAAAGATAATAATGTCTGCGTCTTGATACAACACTTTCAAGATCTCGATTCGTTGGCGCATACCCACGGAACATTCCTCCACCTGCAAATCAGGATCAATATGTAATCCATACTCAGAACTTAAGTTTTGTACAATCCCCCTCGCTTTTTTTCTGTCAAAAAAGCCGCTTTTGGCGGGTTCTTTCCCATAGACAATATTTTCCGTCACAGTATAGTCATTAAAAAGCATAAAGTGCTGCTGCACCATGCCGATGCCATGTGCTATAGCATCTTGTACCGATTGGATATTGATCTTTTCACCGTTCATGAAAATCTCCCCTGCATCCGCCTGGTTTAAGCCGTACAGAATCTTCATGATTGTCGTTTTTCCAGCACCGTTCTCACCGATTACTGCCAATATCTCTCCTTTGTTCAATCCAAAGCTAACATTGTCGTTTGCAATGGTCGGACCGAATGTTTTTGTAATATTCTTTAATTCCAGGAACATGTATGATTCCTCCTGCTGTAAAAGGAAGCGATGATCTGCCATAGAGATCGACGATACACCACTTCCCTTTGTCCTATTGATTATTGAACATAGCCTTCTTCATCTGGCACTACAGACAGATCAATTTCTTTATTCTTGATTTTATCTGCAGTGTCCTTCAGCGTCTCTATATCCTCGTCTGAAAGTTTATCACTTCTTGGATTTTCGCTGTCATGAGTTACAAATACCGCTCCAATCGCACCTTCCTCAATTCCCAGGGACTCATTGTCTGTACTCCACTCTCCGCCGAAATACTGATCCATCAGATACTGCATCGTTGCGTAGGTATCCTTGATCTGACTTGTCACGATCCACGGATTGTCCGGGGATGTCAAATCGACATCTTGACCCGATGTGTAGAATTCCTTTTCCTTGGCCGCCTCGAACACTCCTTTATCACCTCCCGCTGCTGCAGAGTTGATAAACTGACATCCTTGCTCGTACTGCTGGATCGCATATTCTTTTGCTTTTGCGGGATCATTATAACCTCCCACATAGTTAAAGATAAACTTTACATTCTCCTTCTCGGACTTTACACCTTCCATATATCCCCATCTCCACTTAAAACTACTGGGTCCTTGGGATACATGCACCGCGCCGAAGACATTTGTGTCGTCATCCGTCACCATTCCGGCAATCTTTCCAATCAGGTATGCGCCCTCCTGCTCCCGATACGAAATACACTTTACATTGTCAACATCCACTTCCGAATCAATCATCGCATAATCCGCTTTATCCGGATATTCCGTGGCAACCTTACTGATCGCGTCCGTAGCCTGCCAGCTTCCGCCAATCAGAAGATCTACACCTTCCTCCACCAGTGCCCGACAATTATCCTCATACGCAGCCGCGTCCTCACACTCTGCGATGATCGGCTCAAACCCATATTTTTCTGCGCTGGCTTTTAACCCGTCAATCATGTTCAGTACAAATACCTGTGTTCCGGCCACATCGCTGACAAGAGCAACCTTCTTTTTCTTTCCCTCATCTTTTTTATCGTCTTGTTTTTTCGAATCCCCACACCCTGTCATGATCGCCATTGTCATGCAGAGTCCAACTGCTACCAGTTTTCTGAATTTTTTCATTGTTTTCCTCCTCCATAAAATGATAAATAGGCATTTTTCAGCGTGATATCGCTTTCATCTTCTTATATATTTCTCACAATATGCTTCAGATATTCTTTAAACTCCTGTGCGGATTGGGCCGCAATCTGATCCACTTCCCTGCCATCCACCGGGTTATCATCGATTCCAGCCGCCATGTTGCTGATCAGGGAGATGGCAAGTGTCCTCATTCCACAGTGAGCAGCCGTAAGAGCCTCTGTAACGGTTGACATTCCGGCCGCATCTGCTCCTGCTGCTCTTAGAAAGCGAATCTCTGCAGGCGTTTCAAAATGGGGGCCCACCTGATAGGCATACACGCCTTCCTGTATTCGAAGATGACATTGTGGTGCCAAACTTTTCGCAAGTTTTCGCAAATCTTTATCATAGGCGTTACTCACATCGAAGAAACGTGGACCAATCCGGTCATCGTTCACCCCTCGAAGCGGAGACGCCCCCGCTAAATTGATGTGGTCCTTGATGATCATCAGGTCCCCTGGCCGATAGCCCGTGTTGATGCCCCCCGCTGCATTGGTAAGGATGACTGTCTTTACACCCAGCAGTTTGAACAGACGGATGGGTGCCGTCAGCTGTTCATAGTCATAACCCTCATAATAATGGAATCGTCCCGACATGCAAACAATCTTCTTCCCGCACAATTCTCCCAAAATCAACTTACCGGCATGTGATTTCACTGTGCTGACCAGGAAACCTGGAATCTCTTCATATGGAATTTCCACCGGGTGTTTGATATCTTCGGAAAGTCTTCCAAGCGCCGAGCCCAGGATCAGCGCAATCTGCGGCTCGAAATCAATCTTACTTTTCACATAATCAGCGCTTTTCTCAAAATATTCAAGATTAAAATTGTATTTCATTCGTACTTTCACTCCTTTTCCTCTTTTTTATCAGGATTCTTATCCCTTCTGTCACTGTTTGAATGGCAAGATCCAGATCCCTTGTCGTCTTGGAGGAAAGTCCTGCCCTCTCCCTCTCTTTGTTCCATATAACATGCAGGACAGCTCCGGCCCGAAGTCTCCTGACTTGAGATACAATAAACACTGCGGCACACTCCATCTCAGATGCGAGAGCTCCGGCGCGAATCCACGCATCGTAATGTTCCTTCAAGTCTCTTTCTGCCGGCATCCGATCGGGCATGTGCTGGCCATAATAGGAGTCCTTACTCTGAACAATGCCCTTATGCACTTTCACGCCGACTTTCTCTGCCGCCTCATCGAGCGCACGCACCACATCAAAATTTGCTGCCGCCGGGAATTCGCCATACACATACTCCTTTGTGGTACCTTCCTGGCGAATAGCAGCTGTCGGAAGAATAAGTTCTCCACTTCGAACTTCCGGCTGCATTCCCCCACAGGTTCCCAGACGAATCACCGTATCCACCCCAATCATTGCCAACTCTTCTACTGCTATGGCAGCCGACGGACCGCCCATGCCCGTGGAGATGACCAAAATCTTTTCTCCGTCCAAATACCCCTCATAGCTTGTATACTCCCTATGTACAGACAGGGGTTTTGGATTTTCGAGATATCCGGCAATTACTGCGACACGCTCAGGGTCTCCCGGCAAAATTGCATATTTGGCACCAATCCCAGAGTCCAGATCGATACTGCTGCCATATACCTTCTCGTTCATAATTACCTCCCAAAGTTATTTTCCCTCTGTTTGAAAATAGGCACCCAGCTGATACGGTGAAAATACACCCAAATCCGTCACCACACCATTGCACAACTTGGGCGGTGTGATATCAAATGCCGGATAATAAGCCTTTACCCCCTCCTTTGTAACCTTTGTTCCCATAGCATCCATGACCAGGTTGGGATCACGGTACTCAATCTTCACACTATCAATAGTCTCATGCGCCGGACTTGGTGTGCCTGTCACAAAATAAGGAATATTATGATATGCAGCCGCCAGGGCAATCTGAAAAGTTCCAACCTTATTCACCACATATCCATCCATGCTTATCACATCCGCGGCAGAGGTAAACACATCGACCTGTTTATCCTTCATAATAAAACCTGGCATATTATCCGTGATGACAGCAACATCGACACCCATATCACAGGCAACACTTGCCGTCAGCCGGGCACCTTGAAAATATGGCCTCGTCTCTGCACAGATCATCTTTATATCATTGCTTTGTCTGTGGCATTCCCGAATCAGCGTGCCGATAATCGTCTCCGCAAAACATTGGGTCATAATCGTGCCTTCCTGTGGAATCAGATCTGCAAGATATTTTCCGACCTTCTCATACTTGCGGTAATTATTATTGATGTAATGAAATGCGTACTCGCGCAAAGGCTCCACGATTTCACGCGCACATTCATCTTTCTTTACGTGATCTTTTACCACTTCCACTGCACCATCTACAATCTGCACCATCTTTGATACCGTTGTGGGGCGGGCATGGGAAAGCGTGTATGCTGCCTTTTCCATATAGATCACCAACTCATCGCCTGCCATCTCTTTGGCCTCATGTGCAGCCAGTGCCATGCCCATAGCTGCAGCTGTATAGGGTCCTCCACTTTGCGTTACCATATCGGCAATCGCCTGCGCAACCTCCCCATGAGTTTTGCAAATTACATACTCCGTTTTAATCGGATATATCCTTCGATCAAGAATTCGAACGACACCATCCTCGTACCATGCCACATTCTCATACTGCAGAAGAAAACCCATTCCTTCATCCGCTCGCTGCATTATCATCTCTCCTTCATATATTTCACATATTTGTCATCAATCAACCTAACATCGCCATTGCTCAAAGCGAGACTATATATCTTTGCCGAATCCTCGACGTACACTGCTCTTGTATATGCCTGCTCCAGATTCTCACCCACAGCAAGCACCCCATGATTAGCCATCAGGCATGCATTCCGCTCCTTTAGCTTTTTCACTGCCTCGACGCCGACCTTTACTGTACCCGGAACTGCAAAATCTGCCACTTCAATATCGCCGCCCAAGAAAGGGACCATCTCGATTAATATCACCGGGATCTTCCAATGATTCACGGCAAATGACGTGGCATACGGGGAATGGGTATGAATAACAGCCGATACCTCCGGCTTACAACGATAGACCTCTGCATGCATACGCCACTCAGATGAGGGTCTTTTCAAACCTTCCAAAATCTCACCATCAAGGGTCATCCGCACCAAATCTTCTTCCGTCATTGTGTCATAAGGTATGGAACCGGGTGTTATGTACATGTCGCCCGTAGCATGGTCAAAATAACTTAAGTTTCCACTGGTTCCGGCAAATAACGCTTCATGATAGGATCTCTTCGTTACTTCCAGAAGTTCTTCTCTTATTTTCAAAAATAAATATACCTCCATCTTTTTGTTTTGTGTTGTTTTGTATTTAATGTCAACATAATACCACACTCCTTATAATTCCGCAACCATTTTTCGTTATTATTTTTATTTTTTTTGTAATTTTCCTTGGTATCTTATGGACTTTTTTCAACATTACTTTTATTTTTCCCAAATTATGTGAGGTGATTTTATAACATTCATCCATATATCCTGATAATCAGAATCTTTTTGTACAATATAACAGGCGTTGTTTCATGTCCCGTCAGATGTACGGTCCATAAAACAACGCCTGTTAAATCTCACAATATTCCATTATTTTTCACTCTCAATAATATGTATCTCGTATTCTTTTAGGTGCGTCCTCCAGTCTTCCGATACCTTTTCATCGGTAATCAAGATATCAACACTTTCGATCGGGCTAGTTCGCACGAATGCAGATCGGTCAAACTTTGTGTGATCTGCTATCAGGCATGCATTATCCGTGCATTCCAATATACTCCGATGAAGCTCAGCAATCATATCCTCTGAATCATGAATCCCATAGACCATATCCAAACTGGTACACGAAATAAATGACTTGTCGAAACAGTGTTGTTTTAAATACTTAATTGTCTCAATTCCAAAGAATGCCTGACTCTTTTGATCAAAGTCACCGCTCGGAACACAAAGCTGTATATTTCTGTATTGGGATACTGCCTCCATCACAGGTAAAGAATTAGTCATCACAGTCAACGGAATATCGGATAAAAATTCACATAATGCAAATACCGTTGTGCTGTGATCCAAAAAAATGCAGTCATTAGGGTGTATAAGCTGCACCGCCTGCTTTGCCATCCGTTGTTTTTCCTCACGCATAACGAAGGACTTGATTTTCTGGGGAACCGTTATATTCTTTCGAAACGAAAGCGAAGCTCCTCCATATGTTTTAATCAGAAATCCTTCGTTGCTCAGTAATTCGAAATCGCGTCGGATCGTCTCCGTACTGACAGAGAACAGCTCCGCCATCTCTGCTACCGTCACATTTTTCTTTGTCAATAAAATTTCTTTTATTTTTTCTCTGCGTTCAATCGATAACATCTTCTTTCCTCGTTTCATATATATTAAGTGATCGTAAATTAAGCTTTTGCTGTGAACTGCAATAGAGCTACTTTTATTCATAATAACATAAAATCCATCTTAATCACAAGATATAGTATAAAACAAATCAATGAAGTGGAAAGAAAGAAACAGGCTTCATCAGTGGCTCGTTCGGCGATTCCTTATTTGACCCGCTAAATGTTTCCGAAACTGATATCCTCTAATTCAACTGGCCACACATAATTTAAAGAGAGAACTTATTGGGATTTAATAGTCTTATTTTATCTACAACAAACCTTATCATGTCATCTTTATTACTCTGCAGCAAGCTCACGCCGTCATCTTTCATCTTTCCAGCAGTAATGGTTGATTCCATGCTTCGATACAGTGCTCTAAAGTATTCTGTTGCAATATTAAACTTGCTCATACCAAGATTTACTGCCTCTTGTATCTGTTCTCTGGGTATATCGGAACAACCATGTAATACTAATGGAATATTCAGAGCTGATCGAAGTTCTGAAATTCTCCTAAAATCAAGATTCGGTGTTTTTACATAAGTCCCATGTGCATTACCAACGGCAACTGCGAGAGAATCACATCCGGTCTTTTCTACGAATTGAACTGCCTGATCAACATTGGTATAGTGCTGCGAATTAGTGATGTCATCTACACTACTTCCACTCCCTACATGACCTAATTCTGCTTCGACATCAATTCCAAAAACCTTGGCAACTCTGACCACATCTTTTGTCAATGTAATATTTTCATCATATTTTAGGGAAGACCCGTCGATCATGACAGATGGAAACCCGTCGCGAATTCCGCTTAACGCGATTTCATAAGTGTTGGAGTGATCTAGGTGTACTCCAATTGGAACACTCACCTTTTTTGCCATATCACACGCTGTATATGCAATATACTTTAGTGCCACATAATCACAAAGTCCAGGGTAAAACTGAATAATCAGGGGTACCTTTTCCTGCTCCGCTGCAAGAATCGCATATTTAATTGTTTCAACATTGATTGTATTGATGGCTGCAACACCATATTTGTGTTCCGTTGCATGTATTAAAATGTCTTTTACCTTAACTAAAGCCATGATCTGTTCCTCCTATAACTCCAGACGATCAATGGTATCGTCGATTGTTTTCATCTCTTCATCAGATAACTTCCATTCAAATGTTTCCAGATTTTCATATGCATGTTCTTTACTGCGCACGCCTACAAGTGCAGTTCCAACATAATCCTTTTGCGTGCTCCAGTTTAGTGCGACTTGCGATACCTGTTTGTCATGATTGCCGGCGATTCTGTCTAAAACTTTTAATAACTCCATTATCTTTGAAAACTTAGGTTCCTTAAAGAAATCATAAAAGCTGCCCCGCACATCTCCTTTGCCAAACTGTGGCACCTTCCGGTACTTTCCGGATAAAACGCCCCCGCCCATGGAGCCATAAGTTAAGGTATCAATCCCTTTCTCCCTTCCCCACAACATCAGATCAAGAGAGCTTTTCTCTACCATAGAAAACGGAGGCTGCTGCACATCAATCTGTCCAAACTTCTCCGCTTCTTCTATCTGTTCTTTTGAGAAATTAGACACGCCTATATGTCTTATAAATCCTCTTTCTTTTAGCGACATAAGTGCAGACATGGTCTCGGCGATTGGCGTCGACACATCTGGCCAGTGAACAAAGTAGAAATCAATATAATCAGTATTTAAATTCATAAGAGAGCTTTCAATTTCCCTCATGAGATTCTTATAACTCGCATTTCTGATATAATCGCAAGTGTTGATATCCGGAATTAAACCACATTTTGTAGAAATCATAATCTTAGAACGATCTATCTCTTTTATAATTTTTCCAACGATTTTCTCCGAAGTGCCGTTTCCATAGCAGGGTGCTGTATCAATTAGATTAACGCCTTTATCCAGTAATACATAAATCGCTCTCAATGCTTTATCTAAGTCAAAGCCTCCGAATGAGTCCCCTCCAAGAGCCCAGGTCCCTATTGCCAAAGCCGAAACATCCACATCTGCTCTTTCAAAATGTTTATACCTCATCTTATAATCCTCCTCTTCTATAATACAATCTCTGCCTGATCATCCTCTGATAATTCATGGGCAATCATATCATTATGAAATGTTCGTCCCGGAAGCATACAAACAATATGTACCTCCTCTTTGGTAACTGGAAATTGTGTTCCGTGAACAATCAGTGGATTCAGCTTGACGAATGTACCACATGGTACAAAAAAAGCTTCAAGATCTCTGGCCGAAAACGGTTCATTTGGAATTCCCGCAAAGATTATCACATCACCGTCCAGCGGTAAGATTCCCTCACATGTCTTTGCATGCGCCTCCAGAAATTTCACAATATTTCTTTCCTGTTTACGGACATCACATACAGATATCGCAGGCATTGTTTCTACGCCGAAATCGAGAGAAATAAGGTCAGCAAAAAATCCCTGACGAAAGATTGACCTTTCCCTCATCTCATCATTATTAAGAAGATTCATAGAAATACCATATTTCAAAAAACTACGATCCGATAAAGATTTTACTTTAATTTTTCGCATAGATGTTTCCCTCCTTACAGGCTATATATTCCCTGTTCCTGTGCATCATCAAAGTGGATGTCCAGATAACGTGCAGCCTCTCTTAGCACTGGCAGATAATGTCCATATGTGCAGCCCAAATGGTGAATATATGGTCCAAACATCAGTTTTTCCTCCCAACGTTTCCAGTCGTCTGTCTCCATCCAGACATAGGTACCATTTGTCTTTGGTCCTTCTGTTGTTTTCGCCTCTCCCGAAAAAAGATAGTATTCACCATTCAAATCATCGAATCTGCAGACCGTGAGATCCCCCTGTTTTAACATAAAGCGTTCCTGACCATCTACAATCTTTGCCTGTGATTTCTCATCTTTCAATGAATACGGGAAGGGCCCGCAATGCCACAAAAGTTCTGCATTGTCATTTTGTGGGTGTCTGATTGTTAAGTCGGCGAGGAATTCAGATTCTTCAAACAAATTACAGGCTCTCAAAATAGCCAGGGAGATTGCCCCGTTAATGTCTGTTTCACAGGCAAGGGGCATACCAATATCCGCCAACTCTCCTAACACTGTGCAGGGACACAGGCCTATCATTTTTGGAAAAGCAGACCAACACTCGAATGCACCCACACTGCAGTCTTTTTCTTTTAGTGTCTGTTCTATTGCAATTTTCATAGCAGCAACTTTTTGCATCTGCTCTTTTTCCATTTGGGCAGAGCTCATGCGACTGGTTAAGTCCTTGTAATATGCCAAAAAAGTTTTCTCATTTCCTGCAATAACCTGATCCATCTTTCTTACAATCTCAAAAGGCGAAACCGGAACCACAGTAATTCCAAAACGCTGCAATAAAGCTGCCTCATTCGTCATAACACTCATAAATGTCTCTGGACGCTGGCCAATCTTCGCAATCCTCAATCCCTTCAGACTCGTTATAACAGCTGCAGTCCGTATGAAATTTTCATATCCTTTAGAAAACTCCTCGCTATCCGTCTCGCAATTAAAGATATAACTATATTTAACGCCATAACGGGCAAGTGCTTTTGTCGCAGCAAACATGCCACACTGTGTATCACGTCCCCTTTGGACATCCGTATTAGGTCTTTCGTCCCGGTTCCCCCATATTAACGTTGGAAGCATGAATTCCTTAGCAATCTTGGCAACAACCGTTTCTTCTCCAAAATCACAAAAAGGAATAAATAACGCATCAATGCGGGCTGATTTAAACTTTTTAATTACTTTCTTTGCACCCTCATAATCATATACGATCCCGTTTTCACACAGGTCATCAATGTCTACAAGATCAACATGATCACTTTTTATCGACCTGATTACATTCATAAAACTCTTTTTTTGTCTGCATGCTTCTTCCATGCTTAAGAAACTTCTTTTTGTGGGTGCCACCCCCAATATGAGCTTTTCATTATACATTTTCAACACCTCTTTCATATTTGTTTACACGCTCATCCAGCTCATCTGAGTGAATAAGACCTGTTTTCATAAACTCTATAGCTGTATCGTAATCTGGTATCCCGGCTCTTCCTCCAATTTTTGTACATTTTATCGCCGATACCGCACTTGCAAATCTTGTTGTCTCTTCCGCAGAGAACCCCTTTAACAATCCCACAACAAAAGCACCATGGAAGACATCTCCGGCTCCTAACGTGTCCTCAACTTTAACTTTATATGCAGACACTTCAAAATACCCTTCTCTGCAAAATCCACAAGAACCTTTTTCTCCAAATGTAAAAACAACGATCTTAGGACCCCTGACATAGATGCTTTCCAGATTCTTTCTAAATTGATCCGGATTATCAAACAGTTCGCTATAAACAAATTCTGAACCGACAAAGACATCAATCATCGGAATAAGGGCCGGTAAATCATCTGTATAAGAATCAGCATCTATCATGATCTTAATTCCTTCTTCTCTGGCCGCTTTCACAGCCATTACTGTTGTATCATTAATTGATGATATAAACAGATATCTTGTATCTTTTAAAATCTCTTTGTCAAACTCGATTGTGCTGAGATTCTTTGCAGTTCCTCTGCGATATAAGATACTTCGTCCCATCGTGTTTTTGTCACTGATTACTACTGAAAAACCAGTTGTCGCATCTTGTCGGACAAGCAATCTGCCTGTATGAATGCCGTGCTCTTTAAAATCCCTGATGCAAAGCTGTCCAAACAAATCATCTCCCACCGCACCACTAATCGAACATTTCGCGCCCAGTCTTGCTGCTGCGATAATTCCTGTTGAAACCTTGCCTCCTCCCTGCCAACTCAATCTGTTAACCGGCCCGGATGTATTAGGCAAGGGATATTCATCCAGATTGACAGCCAGATCCCAACAAGGCATATCAATTCCCACAACATCAAATCCCATATCTACCCTCTCCTTTTTACAGAACCAACTTGAATAATTCTAAAATAAGTTAAAATAAATCCGCTCAATACGAACAAAATTATGGATACAAATAAGAATGCTTTTCTAAAGCCTATGTAGTCTACAGTTAATCCGCCTATGAATGACCCCAGAACAGCACCCATTCCCATCTGTACTGTGCCAAGAATTCCCTGCCCTTGCGAAAGTTTCCCCTCTCTTACATTCTTCCCAATATACAAAGCCGCGCAATAATATGTAGTCATATAAGTTGTTCCCTGTAAAAGTTGTGCCAGAGCAGCTGAAAAAATGGATTCACCTGTAAAAATAAAGATTCTTATCGCAGTCATAAAACATGAAAACAGTAAAACTGGTATTTCCCCGACTCTCTGCCTTATTTTATCAATAACCAGAAGAACCGGAACTTCACTCAATGCAGACAGACAATTCATGATCCCAATTTCTCTTTGTGAATACCCTTGTTGAATCAGATATGGTCCCATAAATCCCGAGTAAAAGCTAAGTCCGATCTGGCATATCAAGACAGAAAACAAAACCAGATATATTTCATTCGAAAGGAAAATATTACTTATTGATATTATCTTGATTGGTTTTATCCTTTTTTTCGTCGATTTAATTTTGTTAAGCTTATCATCTTTAGGAAGAAAAGAGATCAAAAGTAGTAAAAGAGCATAACTACAACTGCTGAGTGCAAACTGCATCTGCGGATACCTTTTCAAAATAATTCCCGCAAAAACTGCCATTGCTGCATAACCAAGGGTGCCTCCTAACCTCACCCATGAGAAACTGATCCCAAGAGAGCCCGTGAGACTGATAAGCAACGCATCACTTAAAGGAATTATGCTCAAAGTGAAAATATTCACCAAAACCGTAGCAAATATATAGCTCGCGAAACTATTTCCTATGTAATATGCGCACATTGCAAAACAGCTGCCGGCTACCGCCACGGAAAGTACAAGCTTTCGTTTTCCTCTGGAATCACTGAGTTTTCCCCAAAAAGGCTGCACGAAGATTGCTGTTATCGGGCCAATCATTAATAATATTCCAATCCTTGTCGGCGAAATTCCTTTCGTGGAATAATACGAACTAATAAAGGGTGTATAAAAGACCCCACTGATATAGACAAAAGCATTGATAAAGAACAAAAGAAGTCCTTGTTTTCTCATACTTTTAGAATCGCTCTCTTTCCCTCCCTGTAATTTGTTAGTCTAAGAATACCATCTTCTTTTAATTTTTCTTATAACTTTTTTTACATATCAATATGATTATTTTTTCTTCATAGTTCTTTGGAAACAGACTCACGATATTGTTCAGGAGTCATCTTAAAGTTTTTTCTGAAAGTATGGATATAATGTGATACATCATTATATCCGACCTCCATGGCAACTTGTCCAATTTTTAAATGACGATTTTCCAGTAATACCTTTGATTTTTCCAGTCTATAATCGATCAGGTACTTTGAAAAAGTCTTTCCCGTTTTTTTGCTGAACAGACGGCTTAAATATGAATAATTCATAAAATACTTTGATTCAGCCAGCTCCCGCAAAGTTATATCTCGATAATAATTTCGATTGATATAATTGAGAATGTCCTCAATAATTCCACTGTTCATTTCTTTTGTCTTTCTGGATCCCTTACAGACATAAGTAACTGTTTCGTCAATCCATTTTTCAAGATCCAAGATCCGGTTAAACCCATATAAATCATATCGCCTTGAAAAACTCAATTTGCTGTCTCCATTACTTGCATCTGTCTCTATATCCATTCTGTTTTCAAAATCACTGATTATTTTTAATAGAGATATCACAACCTCATATAGATTTTGCACTGATCCGCCTGAATCTATAATTTCGTCAAATGTATGATGGATATCTTTCATTACACTCATATGATCTCCGGTACAGAGTTCATCCATAATCCTAAATTCCCATTTTTTCTCTACAATATTCCTCTTTTCAGGCATACGATTGAATAGATATAACTTGTTCCATCCATCAATCAGCCGTTGATTAATGGAATAAATAGATTCCTTGTATGCCTTATACAAATCCCTGTTGTTCTGATAGATACGACTTAATCCAGCTGTCACATTGTGGCTGTGACAGACATACAAATAATTGATAAAATCACTAATCTGCAAAGAAATCAGTTTCTGATCATCCCTCGCATCAATCAGAAAAAGAATATAGATATACTCATTATTAATTCTGCTGAAGAAACCTGTCATCCTGCAAGAATAGATTTTACTTTTTATCATTGCATCAAAATTTTCTATTTCTTTACGACACTCGGTCTGAAAAATCAAGACCTGAAATTCATCTGCTTTCCTTGTCAGGAATTCCGGTATAATCTGTTTTTGAAGATCTTCATTTTCCTCCAGCGTTTTCATCGTAATATACTGTTTATATACATCATCTTGAGCTTTAAGTTTTAATCTTGCACTGGCCTTTCTTTCATCTTCAATTTTCTCCGTTACTTTTTGTAAAGGGGAAATCAGATTGCTTTTAAATACCGGTTTTATAATATAATCCTTTACACTATATTTTATTGCTTCACGTGCATACTCAAATTTTTCATGTCCTGTGATCAAAATTACGTATACATTTGGAATGTTCGTATAAACATACCTTGCAAGGCCGAGTCCATCCATCCCAGCCATCTCAATATCAGAAAGGACAAGCTGTATATCATGATTTAATGTCAGAAAATCAATCGCATCTTCTGCACTTTCCATCTCCTTACATACACGAACTTCCAGAGAGCTTTCATTAATAATTTTGGCAATGCTTTTTCTCGCATAAAATTCATCTTCAACCACAATAGCCTTAATCATCTAATCACCTTTCCTTCTTCGAAACCCAGACATTTCAATCTGATTTCCACATTCGTCCCTGAACTTACAACACTTCTCACTCTTATAAAGCACTCATTGCCATAATAGTTTTTTATTCTGGCATTAACATTCTTAAGTCCTATACTTTTTGACCATTCTTCTTCATCCAGTACCGTCTGGCTGTCAGTCTCATTCTGAAGAATATGATTGATTTCAGTTAATTGATTATTTTCAATTCCTTTTCCATCATCCTGCAGATTTATAATCAGATACTGATCACGACGTTTTGCTGATATTCGAACATGTATCTGTTCTTTTCCGCCTTTTGAATACGCATGCTTGAACACATTTTCAAGTAAGGGCTGTAATATAAATTTGATGATTCTTTCGTTCATAAGACTTTCGGGAACATCATACTGTACCTCGATATTGTCACGAAATCGAACCTTCTGTATTTTTATGTAGGCATCCACGATATTAATTTCATCTTTCAACTTTACGAACTTTGTTCCCCGCACATTATATCGCATGATCATGGACAAATTTTGTGTCACTTCCACAACATCCGGAACATTTTCCAGCTCCGCAATAGATCCAATTACATTCAAAGTATTAAATAAAAAATGAGGATTTATCTGATAACGCAGTGCAATCGCCTGTGTAGTTCTTTGATTCTTCTCATATATGATTTCTTTTTCAATGTAATTGTTTATTTGACGGACGAGATTGTTATAGCTTATCATGACACTATGAACACTCTTGCTGGTCCTCATTCCTTCATAATTGACAATCTGCAAAGATTCCGGAGAAGTGTAATTACTGATCTTTCTTTCAAAATAAGTCAGAGGTCTTGTCACCATTACGTTCGTCCACAGAAAAAACACTAAGATAGTAATTAAAACACCTATCATCAAAAATACATTAACCTGATTTGATTTATTAAGAGTGCTTAACATCTGTCTTTCGGATTCAAACTGCACAATCGTAAGTCCTGTTATCATATTATATTTTTTTATAACATAACCTTTTTCACCATTGATCATTGTTTTTGTCGTGCCATAAGGATATTTTTTATTCATCACTTTCCTGGATAGTTCGCTTACAGGGTTTCTGGCTGTCGACTCAGGTGATTCGCCTTCATCAATCTTAATAACAGGCCTGTCTCCATAAAAAAGAATATAGCATCCATCTTGTCCTTTGATACTGTCCTTCACAACCTTTTCCAAAGCATTATAATCTATATCAACACAGATCACTGCCAATTCACTGTTAAGATAAGCATAAATAGGATGTATAGCTGTAAATACTTTGCCTGCAGCAAGATTACTGCATCTTTCATAAGGCTGCGTGTAATAGGTTCCCGTAAAACCATTCCTGATATTTGCTGATTTCTCTTCCTGAACAAAATCGAGATATTTCTCAAATACAGATGCCTGATTACTATATACATTTCCTTTTTCCGTAATAATAGCAGCCTGGGCAACTACTGAATATAACCCAACAATATGTTTCAGGGCATTATCCATATACATTGTTTCCTCAAACTTGGTTTTCTTATCGTCCATAACCTGATCCGTGAGTAAGATTTTACGTGCAGTAAAGTCAAAGTAATGTATCTGATTAAGAGTTTCCATACATCCTAAGGAGTTGTTAAGGGATGCTTCAACGCTGTCACTGGAATTTTCCATCCTATTAACTTCGCTTTGAATGATATCTTCTCGTTTCGAAAAATATGAAGAAATAATGACCGCAAATCCTATAAACAGAACAATTATTATCCACATAAAGATTTTACTTTCTTTATAATCCTTCTTCATAAAAAGCCTCCAATTCATACCGAATATCAAAAAAACCTATAGGGACGCATAGCGTCCCTATAGATATTTATTGAATTGTTATGATTTCACCGCACCTTGTGTCAAGCCGGATATAATATGCTTTTGCGCACATGCATAGACAACCAATACAGGAACCATAGAAAGCAGAAACGATGCGAAAGCAAGGTTGTAATCATTGGAATATTGCCCGGTAAAATTATACTGGAACAATGGGAGGGTAAACATTTCAGGTGACTGATTTAATAAAAGAAGCGGCATCTGAAAGTCATTCCAAATCCAAAGAACATTCAAAACCAAAATCGTTGCAAGCATTGGTTTGATAAGCGGCAGCACTACTTTAAGATATCCTGTAAAGGTGGTGCATCCATCAATATAGGCAGCTTCCTCCAGATCTCTCGGGACTGATTTCACATAATTTACCATAAGATAAACCCCCTGAGAGGACGCCAGTGTCACATGCATGATGATCAGTCCTGTTATGCTGCATAAATTCATTCTTCCCAGATACATGACCAAAGGTACCATGATCACCTGAAACGGGACGAAGATTCCTATCAGCAACGTGTAATAGATGATTGAGTAATACTTGCTTTGTTCCATATTTCGTGCTATTGCATAGCCACACATTGGAATAATGATTATAATCAGTAGTACCGATGTTACGGTAACTTTAATTGAATTAGCAAAAGACGACGCTGCATTTCCTCTTTCAAAAACACCTTTAAAATTTCCAAGGTAAAATCCAGTCGGCAATGAGAAGAAGTTTTCCGCCGACTGTGTCGGTGTTTTAAAAGCAGTGATCACTGTTAAGAATAATGGATATAAAATCACCAGCAATCCGACAAACAGAAAAATATAACAAACTGCCTTTATTGCAATATTACTCTTACTTTTGTTCATATCACTCACCTACCTGACTCTTACCAGATGCTTTTAACGATAGTGCTGCTACTATTGCTACTATGACAAAAAGTACCATTGATTCCGCAATAGACCTAGAAAACTTCCCCTCGGCTACAGCATGTCTGTAAATCAACAATCCAACTGCTTCTGTGGCCTGTGCCGGACCCCCATTCGTCATAACCTTAATGTAATCAAAGATCGTAAGACCTGCTTTTGTCTGTGTTATGACTACTATATTGATAGTGGGCAGCAAATAAGGCATTGTTATATGACAGAATCGTGCCCATCTTCCTGCTCCATCCATTGTTGCTGCCTCTTGGAGGTCCTTCGGTATACTTTGTAATCCTGCCAGAAAAAGTACCATCGGCTGAGCACGCCCCTGCCAGAGATTGACTATAAGAATTCCAACAACAGCCAGCTTTGGATTTGCCAAAATACTGCTGGATAAAGATTTGTTTCCAATGGATGCTCCAAATTGTGGAATTGCCCTCAAAAACAATTCATTCCATATAAGTCCCACCGTAATCATACTTAATACTGCCGGGACAAAATACACAGATCTGAAAAACGTTGAAAACCTTTTGACACTGTTTAGAGCAAGAGCACATATCAACGCAACTAGAGTCACACCAATCACGATAGCAACTGTGTACTTAATATTAAACAATAAAGCTTTTCTGAATCTACTATCAGATAATACCGCCAAATAGTTCTTGATTCCAACCATATTATAACTTTTAGAAATACCATTCCAGTCAGTAAAACTATAAAACAAGCCGATAAACATCGTGACCAGAAAAAATACTATATATAATACCATCATGGGCAAAGTGAAAAGGAACATGGTTCTTTTTCTTTCTTTGTTGCCTCCATGACTACCACTAAAACCTTTTGTTCTTTTCATTTTACCCCACCAGCTCCCCTGTTTACTCGCTTAAAGAATCCTGATAGTCAGCAGATAATTCTTTCAAAAAATCATCAATATTTCCACCCAATAATACTCCCTGCAGCTTACTTCGCTTTGTATCCTCGAATCCAGTCGGCGTAGGAAATCCATCCGATTCAGATCCATGTTCATCCACGTAATCGAAGAATTCTTTAAATTGTGGGACGTCATAACTGATATCTTTCACACAGGATGGGCTCTTGTCATTATCTGTATAAATCTGAGCTCCCTCCTTACTGGCACAAAACGCAAGAAATTTATCGATTGCATCCATTTTCTTCGGATCATCTTTTACCTTGGCATTGACACAAAGCCCCGTATCCGGGGTTACGATTGCTTTCATATCTCCTTTATCGTTTGGCATCATTACCATGGATACATTCAAATCCGGATTGCTGTTTAACAATGCAGGAAGCGCCCAGCTTCCCTGAGGAAACATCCATGCCTTTCCTGTCGCAAACTCATTAATCCCCTGTTCATATCCGAGTGCCAGAGAATCCTCACTGGCATACTTCATAAGTTCTACCATCTTCTCCAGAGATTCTTTATACTCGGGAATTGTAGTGAAATCAGTCTCTTTTTTGTTCATCTTTTTAAATATATCAGTATGTTCGCCTAGATCTTTACTCTCAATATTTCCCCACAACTGGGAAATCACCCATGCTTCTTTGCCAGGAAGAACGAAGGCATTTTCTCCTTTATCTTTAATTTTTTTTGCAAGTTCGATCAGTTCCCCCCATGTTTTCGGCGGCTCATATCCTGCCTCCTTAAATTTATCGACATTGTAATATAGGCCCATAAAATTCAGGTTATAAGGCATCATGAATATCCCTTTGTCTGTTTTTACTGAATCAATATACTGAGAATCTATGTTTTCTAAATACTCTTTATCTGAGAGATCCAGTAAAAGTCCCTCTTCGGAAAACTGAATAAACTGTGCGTTTGTCGGCCAATGATTCATCAAATCCGGTAAATTATCACTGCTGGCTCTTGTCATCAAAACTTGATCAGAGTCTGGGACAAGATTTTGGTTGATTTTAATTCCAGGATTTTTACTCTCAAAGGCTTTGATTACTTTATCGTAAGTTTCTCCTGCCTCACGTTTGCCTTGAACAAACTCTATTTCAATCGTTCCTTTTTTACTACTTTCTCCACTTGCAGATATATCTGCCTTTGATGATCCCTTATCCTCATTTGATTTATCTCCGCAGCCACCCGCTGTAACAAACATCGCTGCGGCACATAAGCATGTAGCAATTTTCATATATCTCTTCATGACTAGTCCTCCTCGTTCTCCGGCTACTTCTGAAAGGCCGGATGATCTTTTGCATCCAGAAGCAAAAAGTCGTGATCTTCCAGTTCATATGTTTCAAGTGCCGGGGTATTCGGACCGCCGCGGTCAATCTTGCATGCACGTTTTATAGGACATGCCCATTTTACGGCATTTGTAATAATCTTTTGGATTTCAGGCTGATAATAAATTGGGAAGGTCTCATGTCCATCCTGCAGATAAAAGATTTTGCCCTCGCCTCTGTGCCAGGTACATCCACTTCTGAAAACTTCTCCGCCCTGGTACCATGATAAAAAGATAAGTTCATCAGGATTTGGTATGCCAAAGGGCTCACCATATGTCTCATCATGAGGTACGACGAAAGTCTCGCCAATTCCCTGTGTAATGGGATGATTTGGAGCCAAATTCCAAAGTCTCACTTTTTCTCCCGCTTCGCGCCAGCGAACCCAGTAGGTTTCTGTGCCCAATAACTTTTGGAAAAGTTTTGAAGCGTGAGCTGAATGAAGAGCTATCAGACCCATTCCCTCCAACACCCGTTTTGCACAGCGATCTACCACTTCATCACTAACATCCGGATGCTTTGCATGTCCCCACCATATCAACACATCCGTATCATCCATAACTTCCTGAGTCATAATTTCTTCATGATCTTCTAAAGTTGCAATTCTGAGTGTTCCAATATCGCTGTCCTTTTCCAGAAAACTTCTCAGTGCCCCATGAATACTTTCAGGATATACTGTTTTCAGCTGTGGTATTGTACTCTCGTGAAAGTTTTCATTGTATATTGTCACATTAATCTTTCTATCCATAATATCATTCTCCTTTATTCTTTTCGTTATGATTCGAAGTAAACAGGTTCCCCGGTTTCTCCGGACTCAAAGACTGCTTCCATAAGCTGCATCACTCTCTTGACCTCAGTCATCTTAATCAGGCTTTCTTCTTTTCCTTCTATCACCCTCATGACATTCTGATAAAACTCTCTGATATCACTTTCTATAAGGGGCAGCTCTTCTCTATGGATATTCTCTTCTCGTCTGGGAGCCATTGTTTTTGTCGGCCCTGCCGCAGTCAAGACAGGCATCACATCATCCGCACCATTGCCCCGTGCACATACAATTTCACCTTTCTGTGCAAAATTTTTAATTTCAGCTGTGCCCTCAGATCCTAACACATACCATCTTGGCAATGAAATAAAATTGCTTGTTCCCGCTTCAACTAGCGCAACAACTCCAGATTCCATTGTAAGTTCCACAGTAAATCCATCATCCACCATCAGATTCGTGACGTGTGTCAAGGCAGCATATACTTTCTTAATTTTCTCACCCCTGAACATTTGAGTGATCTGATCAAAGAGATGTACTCCCCAGTCGAGAACCATCCCGCCCCCATGCTCTTGAAATTGTCTCCAGTGGTCAGCCGGTATTCCTATGGATCCATGAACCCGTGATTCTATCCGCCATAAACCTCCAAGTTTATCCGTCTTTATAAGGTCTCTCACCATCTTGTAGTCCTGATCCCAGCGTCGATTCTGATGTATGGTCAAAAACTTTCCAGTACAGTTTGCTGCATCAATCATCTCCTGAACTTCCACACTTGATATCGCTGCCGGTTTTTCACAGACAACATTTTTCCCGGATTCCAAAGACAAAATGCTGAGTTTCTTATGAAGATCATTCGGGGTCGCGACTAAAACAAGATCACTTCTCTGGTCGTCCAGAAGTTCGTCAAGATCTTTATAAACTCGAAGTCCCTTATCCTCAGCATCTTTCTGTTGCTTCTCATCAATATCATATATCCCGGAAATTGACAAATCGTCTATTTTCTGAATCAAATCATAGTGCCAATGTCCCATGCCTCCGAATCCAATGATTGCTATTTTATGTTCCAACCTATATATGCCCCTTTCTTCTGTCTTCAGAATTTAATTTTTTCTCCTGTTTTGGCTGACTCCAGTACCTTTTCAAGAAGTCCGGCATTGATCAATCCATCTTGCAAAGTAGCGGCAAGTCCATCCGCCCGCCCATTAATAATATCCGCAAAACTCTGAAGCTGATCACTCATGCAGTGATCTGGTACAGGAACTGTCATAAAGCAATGGCCATCACGCATTGGGCGATTTCCCATATTGATTTCGATCGAATCCCCTGTCTCATCTTCAAGGTTATACCTCAGTGAGCCTTTTTCTCCATATATCTCAATACGCTGATAATTACCACGCCCATAGGCAAAACGTGTAATATTCAAATTTGCAGCGACCTGACCCTCCAACTGGCTCATAATCGTAACATAATCATCTACTGTGACATCTCCCATACCACTTCCGTCAGGCATAGGACGCTGTTTAATAAACGTATCCGTATCGGCATTGATATAAATAAATTCCCGCCCTGTGATAAAGCGCACCAGATCAATCAAATGGCATCCCAGGTCTCCCAAAGCACCGGATCCTGTACGTTCTTTCATGAAACGCCATACCAAAGGGGTCTGCTCACCATCTTTGGAGGCTCCGGGAAGTCCCCATGATTGTAAATATTCTCCATTCACATGATAGATCGTTCCCAACTGTCCCGACTGTACAATCTCACGCGCATAACGTGCGGCCCCTTTGAATCGATAAGAGAAATTCACCATGTGTGGAATATTCTTTTTTCTGGCAGCATCCATAATTTCTTTTACTTCTTCACTGGAATTACAAACGGGTTTTTCCACTGCGAATGGAATTCCTCGCTCGATTGCAGCCATAGCCACTTCATAATGTACATCATTAGGTGTGGCAACTGTAATTGCATCAACTAGCCCGGAATCCATCATATCCGTGTACTTTTCAAACCAGTTTTCTCTGCTTACGCCATACATGTTTCCTTTCTCTTCCATCATTTCAGGGAGAATATCACAGATCGCTGCCAATTTTAGGTCTTTACTGGCATTAATTCCTCGCATATGTACATTGGAAATACCACCACATCCGACAACCCCTACCCTAATTACTTTGTCTGCCATACATAACAACCTCCTTCTAAAAAGTGTTTATGAACATCTTCTTTTATTGAATGTCTATATTATAGCAAAGCGTTTCCTCTGAATATATAAAATTGTTTACTAACTCCATATGATTATTTTGTCTTGGAGTATCATTAGGTTCAATTTTATCTCATAATATCTGTTTATTTTGTCACTTTCTGACATATATCAATGTAAAAAATATTATTTTAATTTCACTCTGCAGACAAGCAAAAAAACGCCATCAAAACTACTTATAAGTAGTTTTGATGGCGAATAGTTCCCTGAAGTACTTTTTCACTCCTCACATCACTTTAACGTTATCTCAAGAACGGTATCTACATCATCCGGCAGAACCGGATCCGGTCCCAAGTCTGCGAATACAATATCCGGATAATCACTGTGAACCCAGCTTGTGGAGACCGGAATCTCTGCTC
>ENA-UOOI01000814-UOOI01000814.1-fermentation-metagenome-genome-assembly--contig:-NODE-814-length-37192-cov-5.394755_pt1 | contig 37192 bp, 32 predicted proteins | sample MGYA00245779_ERZ724027 | MGnify/ENA primary metagenome ERZ724027 (study PRJEB28704, sample SAMN03018318) | fermentation metagenome | biome: anthropogenic terrestrial biome; feature: soil; material...
AAGGTTTGTATGGAGAGTTGCCAAAGGATGTTGTACCAGAATTACGAGATTAAATTAATTAAAAAAGCAATAAAATCATTGAAATAGGCTCACTGAGGGGTATCTGCAGCGAGCTTATTAAATTTTTTGGATTTATATATTGATTTTTATTTTTTATATGATATAATTTAGTTAAACGATTTAGGTAAACGATTACTTAAATATAAGGAAGTGAATGAAGATGACTATTAAAGAAATTGCTGAGCTTGCAGGTGTATCAACTGCAACCGTTTCTAAAATATTAAATGGTAAAGACAAAGATATTAGTGAAGCAACAAGGAAAAATGTTTTAGATATTGTTGAAAGAGAAGGATATATTCCCAATGGAATTGCAAAAAGTTTAAGAATAAAAAATACCAAAACTATTGGGATTATTATGCCGGATGTAATGAACCTGTTTTTCTCTGAATTAGCTAGGGGAGTAGAAGATGCGGCAGAAAAAAAAGGCTATTCTGTTATCTTGTGTAATTCCGACAATAAGGAATCAAAAGAAGAAAAATATATTCAGATACTACAAGAAAAAATGGTTGATGGAATTATATTAACAGCTTCTGAAAATAGCGTTAAAAGGTCATTGAGAAGAAGAAAGATTCCAATGGTTTTATTAGATAGAGATATATCTACAGACGAAAAAGTTGGGAGAATAACCGTTGATAATGAAGAAGGGACATATAATGCAACAAAATTACTTATTGAAAAGGGATGCAAAAATATAGGCTTTATATCATCTAATAAAACGACTAAATCGTCTGCTCAAAGGTTACAAGGTTATGAAAACGCTATATTAGAAAGCAAAATAAATTTTGATAAAAATAAAATATTTTTACAAAATTATACCATAGAAACCGGATATAAAGGCACAGTGTCTTTACTGGAAAAAACTAATATAGATGGGATTTGTTGCGGCAATGATCTAATAGCGATTGGCGCGATAAAGGCATTGAAGGAAAGGGGGATTAAGATACCTCAAGATGTAAAGGTCATAGGGTTTGATGATATTTCAATCTCAAAATATATGGATCCGCCTCTTACAACAATTAGACAACCTATTTATGAAATGGGTGAAGAAGCAGTTGGGATGTTGATAGATGTAATTAATAATAAAGAAATGGAGATGAGCAAAGTTTTAAAAACGGAACTTATTGTAAGAGAGACAACTTAGTCTATTACAACGAATTAAGGCAAAGTAAAAAGAAATAATTATTTAGATGGAGGTGAGTGTTTGAAGGTTCTGAATTTTGGATCTCTGAATATAGATCATGTATATAATGTTGACCATTTAGTTCAACCAGGTGAAACTATAGCATCCGATTCATTGGAGGTTTTTTTAGGGGGAAAAGGATTTAACCAATCTATTGCATTAGCCAGAGCAGGTTGTAAGGTTTTCCATGCTGGAATGATAGGCAAGGATGGAGAACAATTGATTCAAGTTCTAAACAATGAAGGCGTAGATACAGAAAATATAAGAGTATCAGATTCTAAAACAGGACAAGCTATTATCCAAGTTGATAAATTAGGTCAAAACAGCATTATAATTTATGGCGGTGCAAATCAAGATGTTAAAAAGGAATTTATTGATCATGTTCTTGAGAATTTTTCAGAAGGAGATATTATCTTGCTTCAAAATGAAATAAGCAATATTGATTACATTATGGAAGAAGCTAAAAAGAAGGATATGCATATAATGTTTAATCCATCACCTATTGATGAAAATATTAGTTTATTGCCACTTAAAAATGTCACATGGTTTATTTTAAATGAGTTAGAAGGCATGTCAATTACTGGTGAAAAGGATAATGCAAAGGTTGCTTGGAGCATGTTGAAAATGTTTCCAAATGCCAAAATTATTCTAACCCTTGGAAATAGGGGTGCATTATATGTGGATAAAGATGAAAGCCATAGTTTTGGCGTATATGATATTGAGATAAAAGATACTACTGGTGCAGGAGACACTTTTGCAGGCTTTTTTTTGGCATCTGTGATAGAGGGAAATTCCATTCCTATATCCCTTCAAAGAGCATCAGTAGCCTCTGCATTAGCAATAAGCGAAAAAGGAGCATCAGATTCGATTCCTACCAAAGAGAAGGTTGAATTGCACAATTTAATACTTAAATAAATGTTTTATTTTACTAATTTAATAAAAAAGGAAAGAGGTAATTGTATGAAAAAAATTATATCAATATTACTTACGACTGCATTATTATTAACTATGTTATCTGGCTGTTCTAAGCCTGAAGCACCAAGTACTCCTGAAGTTAGCGATACGGATAGCACTAAAAAACCTAAATTTGTTTTTGTAGTTACCGGACAATTAGGTGATAGATCTTTTAATGATTCAGCAGCAAATGGAATCAAATTAATCACGGAACAATTAGGGTTCGAGACCAATATTATAGAAATAGGTAGAGATCAAACAAAATGGGAACCAACTTTTATGGATCTTGCTGAAGGGGGAAAATATGATGCCATTATAACAAATGGATCTAATGCAGGGGAATTGATACAATCAATTTCTACAGAATTCCCGGATCAAAAATTTATTTTATTTGATACAGAAATAGAAAATGGACAGTATCCCAATGTATATGCAATTAGCTATAAACAAAATGAAGGCTCGTATTTAGCAGGTGTTTTGGCAGCATTAGTAACAAAATCGGATATGGAAAATTCGAATCCTGAGAAGAAAATTGGATTTATAGGTGGAGAAGTTCATCCAATTATAAGTGACTTTCTTGTAGGGTATATTGAAGGTGCAAAATCAGTTGAACCAGATATTAAAGTTTATGTTTCTTATGTAGGATCTTGGGATGATATTGCAAAAGGCAAAGAAACTGCTATAGCTCAATATAACCAAGGCGTTGATATTATATTTCCAGCTGCAGAACAAGCAGGTTTGGGATGCATAGAGGCAGCTGTTGAGATGAATAAATATATAATTGGGGTTGACTCCGATCAAGCTTTGCTGTTTAAAGGTGTAGATGAAGCTAAGGCAAATGTAATTTTAACTTCTGTACTAAAACAAGTAGATCAATCACTATTACGTGCAGGAAAATTGCATTTGGAAGGTTCTTTACCATATGGGAATTTTGAGAGTCTTGGAATCAAAGAAGGTGGTTCTGGTATTGCAATCAATGAATACTATGAATCCAACGTACCGGAAGATATAAGAGAGGAAGTTAAAAAGGCTGAGGAAAAAGTAACATCAGGCGAGATTAAAGTTACATCAGCATTAGGACTAGAAAATGAAAAAATTGATGATATTATCAACTCAGTAAAACCCTAGTTATTAATGCATAAAAGAGACACTGATGTGTCTCTTTTTGAAAAGGTTAATTGTGGAGGCTTGCTATGAGTAATGAAATTTTGAAAATGAAAAATATTACCAAAATTTATTCAAATGGTGTAATTGCGAATAAGGATGTTACATTATCTGTGAATAAAGGTGAAATACATGCACTAATGGGAGAAAATGGCGCAGGGAAAAGCACCTTGATGAAAATTTTATTTGGGATTGAGGGAAAAAACAGCGGGGATATATATTTTGAGGGCAAAAGGATAGAAGCTGTGAACCCTTCAGATATGATAAATATAGGAATCGGTATGGTGCATCAACATTTCATGTTAGTTGATTCTTTAAAAGTTTATGAAAATGTAATATTGGGGATGGAACCCAGAAAAGGTGTATTTACTGATACTCAGTCTGCAATTAAATTAGTTGCTGATACGGCTAAAAAGTACAACTTAAATGTTGACCCAATGGCGAAAGTATCAGATATTTCTGTTGGATTAAAACAAAAAGTTGAAATCTTAAAGGTTCTAATTAGAGGAGCAAAGCTTTTAATTCTGGATGAACCTACTGCAGTTCTCACGCCACAAGAGACAGAGGAATTGTTTGAGCAACTAATATTATTGAAAGATAACGGTCATACTATTATCTTTATATCCCACAAGATAAGAGAAGTAAGGCAGATATGTGATAGGATTACGGTATTGCGTGGGGGTAGATCAATAGGGGTAATTCCTGTTGAGAATTCTACTGAAGAGGAAATTTCTAGATTTATGGTAGGACGTGATGTGGTATTAGATGTTGATAAAAAACCTGCAAGTTTTGGGGAAGTTCTTTTAAGAGTGGAAAATTTGAATTATAAAAATAAATATGGGAAACAGCTCTTAAAGGATGTGAGTTTTAATGTTCGAAAAGGACAAATTTTAGGGATAGCTGGCGTAGAAGGAAATGGGCAAAATGAGATTGCAGAAAGCATATTTGGTTTTAACAATAATATCAATGGGAAAATAACTTTTAGAGATATCAGCTTATTAGATAAGAGTATCCGTGATATTAGAAATTTGGGCATTTCCTATATTCCAGAAGATAGAATGACAATAGGAGTAACCAAAGATGTAAGCATATGGGAAAATCTTGTTTCCGATAGTATTGATAATAAATCTCTAAAGAACAAGGGGTTATTAAATATAAAAAAAATCAAGGGTTATGCAAGGGAATTGATTAGAGAGTTTAAGATATTGTGTAGAAATGAAGATCAGCAAGTGGCTATGCTTTCCGGCGGAAATACGCAAAAGGTAGTAGTAGCACGTGAATTTTCATCAGATCCGAATCTTTTAATTGCAAATCAACCTACTAGAGGAATTGATGTGGGTGCTAATGAATTCATATGGAAAAAAATTATTGATTTGAGAGATAAAGGGCGAGGCATTATATTAATTTCAGCTGATTTGAATGAAATAATGGAGCTAAGTGACAGTATACTGGTAATGGCAGATGGTGAGGTAGCTGCTTTTTTTGAGGATAGTAAAAATACTACAGAATATGAATTAGGGCTTTATATGTTAGGAATAAAGAGACAAAGTCTAGAAGAGAGGGTGGGCAAGTTTGAAAAAGAATAAATTAGCTTTAGTAGAAATTCTTCGTACAATCGTAGCCATTACTACATCTATATTGATTGTATTTTCAATTATATTACTGGTAAGCGATCAACCTTTGTCTGCTATTTCAGATTTTCTATTTGGACCTTTAAAATCAATTAGGCGCATAGGTAATGTAATTGAAGCCATGGTTCCTATAATATTTACGGGACTTTCGGTAACTATGCTTTATAGAGCTGGTCTATTTAATTTATCTATGGAAGGTGCATTCTTCATAGGTAGTGTTGCTGCCACTGCTGGTGCATTGTTATTTGATTTACCTCCAGTTATTAATATCATTGTAGCTATGCTTTTTGCAGCATTAGCTGGCGGATTGGTTACATCAATACCTGCCATGCTAAAGGTTAAATGCAATGCCAATGAGCTGGTTACATCTTTGATGCTAAACTATGTATGTTTATATATTGGGTTGTTTATAATTACTACTTATTTTTATGACCCAAGTATGAATGCAAATTATTCATATTTGTTTCCTGAGAGTATGCTTTTAAAGAAGATAATACCGGGAACTAGGATTAATACTGGCATTATAGTTGCTATGGTAATGGTTATATTATCATGGTTGTTACTTAATAAGACTTCATTTGGATATAAAGTCACTTTAGTAGGGAAAAACAAAACTATGGCTAGATATTCTGGATTAAATACGGGGATGGTTATTCTTGGGTCACAATTGATTGGTGGTATGATTGCAGGACTCGGTGGCGCTATAGAACTGTTTGGAATGTATAAAAGATTTCAATATTCTGGGTTACCGGGATATGGCTGGGATGGTGTTCTAATAGCTATAGTAGCACGTTACAAGGCAGAATATGTTCCTCTATCCGCACTGTTTTTAGCGTATTTGCGTACAGGAGCAGATATTATGTCAAGAAGTACAGATATACCATTTGAAATTATTAAGATTATTCAAGCGGTAGTCATAGTACTTATTTCGGCACAGGCTATATTAAAAGGATATCGTCAACGGCTAATAATTAAAGAGGCTAAAGAGCTAGATGCAACGGGGGTGTTAGAAGATGAATAATGTACTGGATTTAATATTCTCTACAGATTTCTTATTTACGACAATAAGAGTGATGACACCGATACTTTTCGCAGCATTGGCATGTATGATTTTTACCAAAGGCGGAATAGACTCCATAGGAACTGAAGGAATAATGCTTATGTGCTCATTGGCTGGAGTTTTAGGGAGTCATTATACGCAGAATCCATTTCTGGGGATGCTAACGGCTGTAATAGTTGGTTCGCTTCTAGCGTGCTTGTTTGGTTATGTTACACTTTCCCTTAAGAGCGAACCTGTACTTGCAGGTATTGCACTTAATACCTTGGCTAGTGGACTGACTATTTTCATTATATATTATGTAACAGGTGAAAAGGGGTCAACACAGAGTTTGATGAGTCCTACTTTACCAAATATTCATATTCCTTTATTAAAGGATATGCCAATACTTGGCAGCATTCTGTCTGGACATAATTTTATAACATATTTGGGGTTATTATTGACTGTAGTGCTGGCATTATTTATATATAAGACACCCACAGGATTGAGAATTCGTTCGGTTGGGGAGAACCCTGATGCAGCTAAATCAATTGGCATAAAAGTTTATAAATATAAATATATAGCACTTATAATAGCGGGAGCTTTGGCTGGATTAGGTGGGTCATTTATGTCCATGGGTTATGTTTCTTTCTTTTCAAAGGAAATGGTAGCCGGCAGGGGGTTTATAGGAATGGCAGCTGAATCTATGGGTCGTGGTACCCCTATTGGAGTATTGTTATCCTCTTTATTGTTTGGGGCAGCTGATTCTCTTGCTATAAGATTACAAATGTTAAATTTACCTGTACAATTGATTCAAACTATACCTTATGTTGTTACTATTATTGCTATAGCAATCTATTCCTATTCTAGAACAGAGAAGAAGATTTCTAAATAAAAAAATAAATAAAAGGAGGAATGGAAATGAAAGCTTGGGAGCGGGAATATAATTGGAAAAAAACTGCTTTTCCTTCCTTAGATACTGAAGAAAAGGAAAATAATTGGATGGAATATCTTGAAAACGGGAATCTATCAGATGAAAGACTTTATAAGGATTGGGAAAGTTTTGTTCCAGGGTCTTTGGCACCATGTCACCTAGTTGTAGCTGCTATACAAAGTATGGATAATAGGGGATATGATGTATCCGAGGCTGAAGAACTAATAGATATAGGATTAAAAGCTGCAAAAAAAAAGGATCCAGTTCTATTGCAACAAATAACTGCAAGAATATATTATTTGTTGAACAATGCTCCTAGAAATAAGAATTCATCTTATTGGAAATATAAACATTATCAAACTTGGGAGGATATTGAAGGAGAAGTAGATTTTCCCGATTGCGAAAGCTACAATGTTTATTCCGATGATTTTGCAGATAAGATTAAGGCTGGTTGGGTAGCACAATTGATTGGCGGTGCATTGGGTACACAAATTGAAGGCTATAATACAGATAATATTCGTAAGATTTTTGGCGAAGTAAGAGAATACCTGCGAAAACCTGAAACCTATAATGACGATATAACCTATGAATTGGCATTTTTGGAAACATTCGTTGAAAAGGGTTATAGTATTACCTCTGAGGATATTGCATATAAATGGTTAGCCTTTATAACAGATGGGTATTCTGCGGAGGAGACAGCTTTATGTAATTTGAGAAGGGGTTTAATGCCACCGCAAAGTGGAATACAAAACAACTATTTTTCAGATTGGATAGGATCACAGATGAGAACGGCTATTCATGGTATGGTAGCTCCGGGCAATCCTAGATTAGCTGCTAAATTAGCAGTATATGATAGTGTAATATCTCATTCTAACAATGGAATGATTGGTGGAATGTTTAATGCCATATTAGTATCTTTATGTTTTACTGAAAGCGATATAAGAAAAGTAGTGGAGAAGACAGTGTATTTAATGCCATACAAAAGTCAATATTATGAAGTAGTAAGAAATACTCTAAATATATGTAAGTCGAGCAAAGACTGGGAAGAAGCTTGGGGATTATGTCAGGAAAGGTTAAAAGAATATCATTGGATTCATGCTTATCCAAATGCAGCTGCTGAGATTGTAGCATTGTGGTTTGGTAACGGAGATTTTGATGAAACCGCATATATAATTGCAATGGAGGGAGAAGATGTAGATTGTAACGCTGGACCGATCTTGAATGCTTTGGCTATCATAATAGGACTAGAAGGTATATCTAAATCATGGATAGAACCTTTAGGCAATATTATAAAGACATTTATGCGCAAGATGGATAAGTTTACTATAGACAGTCTGGTAGAAAAGACTATTACAGCAGTGAGACATCATTCAGAAAAACTCCTTTGCTAATTTATGATACAAAAACCTCCTTTAGCTAATATATTTATTGACTATAAATCACAGAGGATTTTTTTAATTAAAGACACTGGGAATGTAATTTAAAATATGTCACTAAGGCTCATAAATGCTTTGGTGACATTATTTTTCAACAAAATATTACATAATTCAACTTGAAAATAAAATTAAAATATGATAGATTGTATATATATAGTATTGGGTATAAAAAAATATACAATATATAGTGTTTTAGTGTGTAATCATATTAACGGATGGTGGTGCAGTCGTGTTAAAAGTAGAAAAAAGAAATGGGAAAGTCGTTGATTTCGAGAAGGGAAAAATTGAAATAGCTGTTTCCAAGGCAATGAAGGAGACTGAAAATGGTGTAGATGAAGCTTTAGTAAAACAAATTGCATTGGAAGCATTAGATGAATTTACAGACTTGGGTGTTGTCAATATAGAGCAAATTCAAGACTTTGTGGAAATACAGCTAATGAAAACCAGACCTGAGGTTGCCAGAAAATATATTATTTATAGAGAAGAAAGAGCAAGGCTAAGGGAACAAGGTTGGAATATGACCGACCTTCAAAGAGATATCTATGAAAAGAAATATAGATATGATGCAGAAACCTTTGAAGATTTTTTGGAAAGAGTAAGCGGAGTCAACAATCCTATTAAAAAAGCAATAAAGGACAAAAAATTTATGCCTGCAGGAAGGATACTGGCAGGTAGAGGACTTGACAAATTAGGCAAGAAGATTACACTTAGTAATTGCTTTGTAGCCGGAAGCAAAGTAATAACAAAAAGAGGATTAATAAATATTGAAGATGTCAAAGTAGGAGATTACGTTATAACACACGATAATACATGGCAGTTAGTAAATAATGTAATGTCCAGAGATTATGACGGGGATTTATATAAAATAAAAACGGAATATATGTATGATAGCATAATTTGTACCCCAAATCATAGATTTTTTACTTCTTCCGGGTGGGTTCGTGCTGACAGATTGGTCGGGAAATTAATGGACAGAAAGTACTATAATAATAGCCATTTTATAAAGACACCTACACTAAGGTATGAAGTAGAGGAATATACTATAAAACTTTCAGATTATATAGACCCACTTGAAAACGAGTTTGTAGAAGTAGATGAGAACAATATGGTTGTTTTGGGGACACGTTTTATTGGTGGCAATGATGCACATGGCATCAAGTTTGGCAATCCGATTTATAATACTATTAATATGAATAAGGAAATGCAATATTTATTTGGAAGATGGATTGGTGATGGAAGTATAACCAGAAGACGAGGAAAGAGAAATCATAGTATCTTTCAGATAGTTTTTAATTCAAATAATGAAAGAGAAGCATTTGATAGATGCAGAAATATAATTATAGAGAACTTAAAATATGAGCCTCTGGTTACTGAAAATATTGAACAAAACACTCTCATATTAAGGATTGAGAATCCATTTTTAGCTGAATTTGTTGCTAAGTATTTTGGAACTAACGGAAGTAATAAGAGGATACCAAAGGAGTTAATCGGAAGTTTGGATTTAGTGCTTGGGATATTGGATTCAGACGGCTGTATATTAAAAACAGGCGCTATAAAATTGGTAATGAATAATGAAAAGCTATTATATGATATTAGGGAAACATTGATGCTAAATGGTGTTATTGTAAGAAAACCGCAGAAGATCAAACAATCTTTATCCAATGAAACCAGAATATATACAGCTTATAAACTCCATATTTCCACACCTTTCTCTAAGGAGAAACTCATAGGGTTAATGGAAAAGTCATATAGCGATAATAGAGTAAATCATATATTGAATAATGATTTGAAAGGATCTACTAAGTATTTATCAATGGATGGAGAAGTATATACGAGGGTTGAGTATACTGAAATAATTGAAAATGTAAAAACTAAGGTCTACAATTTATCAGTGGAAAACTCAAACAGCTATACGGTTAATGGATTGGTAGTTCATAATTGTTATGTGATGCCAAAAGTTGAAGATAATATCGAATCAATATTTGATACTGCAAAATATCTTGCAAGGACATACTCTTACGGTGGTGGCTGCGGTCTAACCCTATCAAAGCTAAGACCAAGGGGAGCTAGGGTCAACAATGCAGCGAGTACAACTACAGGAGCCGTATCATTTATGGATTTATATTCCTTGGTAACAGGACTTATCGGAATGAGAGGCAGACGTGGTGCTTTGATGCTCAATATGGATGTCAATCATCCGGATATAGGGGACTTTATAGATGTTAAAAACGACTTATCAAAGATAACTTATGCCAATATTTCTGTTAATATAGATGATAAGTTTATGGAAGCAGTAAAAAATGATGAGGAATATGAATTATATTTTAAAGTTGAAGCGACCGGCGAAGAGATAAGCAAAAAAATCAGGGCTAAAGATTTATTTAGAAAACTTGCAAAAAACAATTGGGATATGGCGGAGCCCGGGATACTTTATACAGATAAAATCAATTCATGGCATTTAATGAGTGAAGATAAGAGTTTTGAATTTGCAGGGGTCAATCCATGTGCAGAAGAAACATTACCTGCCTTTGGCAGTTGCAATTTAGCCTCAATCAATTTAAGCGAGTTTGTTAAAAATCCATTTACAAAGTATGCCAGATTTGAATTTGAAAAGTTCTCGGAAATGGTCAGAAATGGTATTATGTTTTTAAATGAAGTCCTTGATGAAAATATGAAAATGCATCCTATACCTGAACAAAGGCAGATGTCTTATGATTTAAGACAGATAGGTCTGGGAATAATGGGACTTGCAGATATGTTTATAAAGCTTGGCATAAAATATGGGAGCAGCGAGTCAATAAATATTATTCATCAAATTGGAAGAACAATGATAAATGAAGCATTAAGGCAATCTGCAATGCTTGCAAAAAAAGATGGACCATTCCCAAGATATAACGCTGATGCGATCTTAAATTCTCCATTTTTGTTATCAAATGCAGACAGCGATGTGTTGGAATTGATTAAGGAATATGGACTTAGAAACAGCCAATTGTTAACTATTCCTCCTACAGGGAGCATTTCAACCCTTATCGGCTGCAGCAATGGTGTAGAGCCGATATTTCAAGTAAGTTATACCAGAAAGTCGGAATCTTTGCACCATGAGGACACCTATTATAAGGTATTTACTCCAATTGTAAAGGAATATATGGACTTAAACGCAATATATAGGGAAGAAGATTTGCCTGAATTCATAGTGACGACTACAAATTTAAATTACAAAGATAGAATTGAAGTACAATCAACATGGCAGCAATATATAGATGCAAGTATTTCTTCGACAGTAAATGTACCAAATGAATTTACAATTGAAGAAGTAGAGGATTTGTATATTTATGCTTGGGAGAAGGGCTTGAAGGGTATAACGATCTATCGTGACGGATGTGCAAGAAGTGGGATACTCATTACCAATAAGGATAAGACCAGTAGACTTGACAAAATTGATGAATTGCAGAGAGAAATTGACCAATTAGCAGCGGAACAGTTGAAGGAAGACCCGGATACATGCCCAATGTGCGGAGGGAAGTTAAACCACTCCGGCGGCTGTGCTGAATGCCAAGATTGCGGTTATAGTCCTTGTTCAATATAAAATAAATAATTAAACCGCGGAATATCAATATTCCGCGGTTTTTTGAATGTAATAAGCCTATTGACAATAGAGGACAGGAATATTACAATATTATTTGAAACCAAGGTTTTACTAGATGAAACTTAGGAGGGAATATGGAAGAGCAATATAATATAAGATCAATTGAGAGGGCATTAAATATACTTAAATGTTTCAATGAAAACAGAACGGAAATAGGTTTACTTGAATTTGCTGAAATGTTGTCATTGAACAAGAGCACTGTTTTTAGAATTCTGACTAATTTGAATAATTGCGGTTTTGTAGATGTAAATGCAGAAGGAAAATATATTCTGGGAAGTGAAATTATTAGGCTTGGGAATATAAGACATGAGAATGATCTTCTTAAGGCAGAAGCAATAAAAATTTTGAATGAGCTGCAGACATTAACTAATGAAACAGTTATTTTGATAAGATATAACAATTACAAAGCTACTTGCATAGATAAAATTGAAAGTAGTAATGATTTAAAAATCGTATCGGAAATTGGGAGAAATATACCGATGCTAAAAGGAGCATCAGGCAAGGTTATTGCAGCCCATTTAAGTGAAAGTGAATTGGAAAGGTGTTTTGCTATTCAACAAAATTTATTTAATTACCGGGATGATTTAAACATCCTTAAAGATGAATTTAAAACCATAAGGGAAAACGGGTATTGCTTAACAACAAGTGAGGTTGATGCAGGAGTTACGGCTTTTGCTGTTCCTATTTTTGGTGCAGCAGGAAGCGTTATTGGCAGCGTAAGCATAGCCGGACCTAATTTTAGGTTCAATGATGAAGTTATAATTAGTATCAAAGACCGGGTTTTAAATAGAATATATAAATTATCCCAAAAGATGGGATATAAACAAGTACAAGCTTAGGAGGGGTAAAATGAATATTGTTACTGTTGATAATGAAAAATGCAAGGGCTGTGAATTTTGTATGATAAAGTGTCCAAAAAAGATAATGGTTAAGTCCTCGGAGACTAATTCAACAGGCTATAATTATGCAGTACAAATTGAGCCTGAAAAATGCACGGCATGTGGTATATGTTACACTATGTGTCCGGAAGCAGCAATTACTGTCAGTGTAAAATAAATTATTTTATAAGAGAGGTTTTGAAATCATGGAGAGAAAATTTATGAAGGGTAATGAGGCAATAGCAGAAGCAGCTGTAAGAGCCGGATGTAAGTTCTTTGCAGGTTATCCTATAACCCCGCAAAATGAAATACCTGAATATTTATCATGGAGATTAAGAGAAGTAGGTGGAGATTTTGTACAAGCTGAAAGTGAGGTTTCGGCAATAAATATGGTATATGGAGCTGCCAGCTCAGGAAAACCGAGCATGACTTCATCTTCATCAACGGGAATATCTTTAAAAGCAGAAGGAATGTCATATTTAGCTCAGGCTAAATTACCGGCAGTAATAATAAACGTGGGAAGATGCGGTCCGGGATTAGGAGGTATCTTACCGGCACAATCTGATTATCTATTTGCTACTAAAGCTTCAGGGCATGGCGGTTTTAAAATGATAGTATTTGCGCCTTCTACTGTACAAGAGGCAGTAGACCTTACATACAAGTCCTTTGATTATGCTTATAGAGATAGAAATCCGGTAATGGTCTTAGCAGATGGCGTTGTCGGCATAATGATGGAATCAGTAGAACTTCCTGATTTTAAAGAAATCAAAGCACCGGACTGGGCATTAAGCGGAACTGAAAATGAAGAACTTAAAGAAATAATCCCTATGTGCTGGAGTGGGGAAGACCTTGAACGAGATAATATTGAAATGGCAAAGATGTTTAGGAGATGGGAAGAAAATGATGTTCAATATGAAGAGTATATGCTGGAGGATGCTGAAATTGTAATAGCTTCATATGGTACATCCGCAAGAATATGTAAAACAGTAATTAAAGAAGCCAGAAAACAAGGAATAAAGATAGGAATGTTAAGGCCTATAACCCTAAATCCTTTCCCATATAAGGCATTTGAAAAATTGGATAAGAGCATAGTGAGGAAAATACTAATTGTTGAAATGACAATACCAAGTCAAATGATTGAAGATGTTGAACTTGGTGTAAAAGGTCAAATTGAGATAGATACCTTTGGACGCTCAGGGGGAGTAGTTATTTCTCCTGAAGAAATTTTGAATAAGGTACTAGAGGTCAAGGAGGGACTTAAATAATGAAGACATTATATACAAAACCTTTATCCTTACGTGAAAATGGCCATAAATATTGCCCGGGTTGTATGCATGGTATAGCTAACAGGATAATTGGGGAGGCAGTTGACGAATTAGCTATTAGGAGAGAGATGGTAGGAGTTATAGCTGTAGGTTGTGCAAATCTCTCTCAATTATATTTTAATTTTGATTTAATAGGTGCCGCTCACGGAAGAGCTGCAGCTGTGGCAACCGGATATAAGAGAATGGCTAAAGACAGGGTTGTAATGTGTTATCAAGGTGACGGAGATCTAGCGTCTATAGGTATTGCGGAAACTTTACATGCAGCAAACAGAGGAGAAAATATTACAGTAATTTTTATAAACAATTGCATATACGGAATGACCGGAGGACAAATGGCTCCAACAACTCTAATTGGACAAAAGAGTACAACCACAATTTATGGTAGAAATGCCAGCACAGAAGGATATCCGATTAGAATGGCTGAACTTATATCACAACTGGAGGCTCCGGCATATGTAGCAAGATTTGCATTAAACAGTCCCAGAAATATTAATGATGCTAAAAAGGGCATAAAAAAGGCATTTACTAATCAAATAAATAATAAGGGATATTCATTTGTAGAATTGCTTTCAAACTGTCCTACAAATTGGAAAATGAATCCTAAAGATACCCTAGATCATGTAAGCAATGTTACAAGCAAATATTTTCCACTGGGAGTATATAGAGATAAAACGGAGGTAGAGGAGTAATGAATATAAATATTATTATGGCAGGATTTGGTGGACAAGGGGTATTAACATTGGGTAAATTAGTATGCCTAGCAGCAGATTCAGCAGGTAAAAATGCTACCTTCTTTCCATCCTATGGCGGTGAACAAAGAGGAGGAACTTGTAATTGTACTGTAGTTATTTCTGATGAAGAAATTGGTACGCCTATAGTAAATAAGGCAGATTACATCATTGTAATGAATGAGCCTTCGTATGATAAATTTAAAAATAGCGTAGTATCCGGTGGTACTTTAATAATAAATGAATCTCAAATACACAAATCAGAGGTTCTGGAAGGAATTAATCAAGTCAGGGTAAAATCAGATGATATTGCTGCTGAAGCAGGAAACAGATTAGCTTCAAATATGGTTATGTTAGGGGCATTTACAGGTTTTACTAAATTTGTTGGGGAAGATGTAGTTAAAGAAATAATTAAAGAAAGCATGTCAAGTAAAAAACAATATTTAGAAACTAACCTTAATGCTTTTGAAAAGGGATTAGGGCAAGGGGAGTAGAAATATATGTTTAGAAATTTAAATGAGATTATTGAGAAAGCAGGAAAAATAAATACACAAAAAATAATTATAGTTGGCGCTGAGGAAGAAAAACTGTTAAAAGCTACTAAAAAAGCATCCTCACTTGGGTATATTGAACCAATTTTAGTTGGCAATAAAGATAAGATAGTTGAAATCATTGAAAAAAACAATATTAATTTTCCAAGTATGACCATAATTGATGCAGAGACAAATGAAGAAAAAAGCAACATTAGTTGTGAAGAATTATATAAGCATAAAGATAGCTTTATGATGAAAGGCCTAGTTGATACTTCAGATGTACTAAAAGCTATTTTAAAAAGAAAAAAGGATTTTATGGTATCAAATCTTATATCTCACATATCCCTAATAGAATTACCATACTATGAAAAGATAATAGGGTTAAGCGATACCAGTGTGAATATAAAGCCTGATTTAAATGGAAAAATTGATATAGTTAAGAATAGCCGCGATTTTTTTAACAAGCTGGGTTATGAGCTTCCTAAGATCTCAATATTATCAGCTATAGAAAAAGTCAATAATAAAATGCAGGATACAATTGATGCTGACTATATTAAGAAATTAAACCAAAGCGGAGAATTAAATAAGTGTATTATAGAAGGTCCTATATCTTTGGATTTATCTATCGATAAAAAATCTGCCGAGATTAAGAAATATGATGGGTTGATTAAAGGCGATGCAGATATTCTCATAACTCCCGATTTAGTTTCAGGGAATTTATTAGGTAAGAGCTTTAATTATACTCCAAATTCAAAATTTGCAGGATTTATAGTAGGCACCAAGAAGCCCATAGGATTAACATCAAGAGCTTCATCAATAGAAAATAAATTATATTCCATGATAATTGGGGCAATAATTTCAGCGGGGGATGATGATGAAAGAACAAAAGACGTTATTAATAATTAATTGCGGATCAACTTCTACAAAAGTATCAATTTTCCACAATTATAATGAAGTTTTACGAAGCAATATTTCCTATAGCATAGAAGAAATAAATAAATTTAAAAATGTTTCAGCTCAATTGGACATGAGAAAAGAATCGGTAATGAAGTTTTTAGAAGATAAAAACATTAAGTATAAGGACCTTGATATTGTCATGTCAAGAGGCGGCTCTACCTTCCCGACAGAAGGCGGAGCTTATGAAATAAATGATATAATGGTTAGTAGATTAAGGGATAAACCGTTTGTGCAACATGCTGGAATATTGGGACCTGTTATTGCCAGATATATTGCTGATTTAGCCGGAGTAAAGTCTTATGTATATGATTCACCGTCGACTTGTGAACTTACAGACATAGCCAAGATTTCAGGGATGAAGGAAATCGAGAGGGTTAGTTTGGTGCATACTTTAAACACAAGGTATGTATGCAGAAAGATTTGTAAGGAGCTAAATAAGGATTATGAAAAGCTGAATATTATCGCCGCTCATTTAGGCGGAGGAATAACTATATCTCTTCACAGCAAAGGTAAGATAATAGATGTAGTTGGCGATGGAGAAGGTACATTCTCTCCCGACAGAGCCGGGGGCATACATTCCAGACAATTGGTAGATTTGTGTTTTGGAAAGGAATACGATAGTGCGGCAGCTGTTCATAAGATTATGAGAGGAAATGGTGGTTTAGTATCTTATCTGGGCACCAATGATGTAGTTGAAATAGAGGATAGAATTGATTCCGGAGATAAATATGCATTGCTTATTTATGATGCTATGATATATCAATTAAGTAAATCCATAGTTTCATTAGCACCTGTCGTAGATGGAAAGCTGGATTTTATAGTTTTAACCGGTTCCTTAGCTAAATCTTGTCAATTAGTAGAAAAACTTAAAAAACACATATCATTTTTAGCCGAAATAAAAGTATTACCTGGAGATATGGAAATGGAAGCTTTATGTTACGGCGGGATGAAGATTTTAGAGGGAAAAGAAGAAGTAAAGAATTACACTGAATAACAAAGGTTAAGGGTTAAATATTTATAGGAGATGTGTTATGAAAAGAAAATTAAAGATTGTGAATGCAGATGTCTTTGCAGACGGGCAATTGAAAAAGGCAAGTATTGTTGTTAATGACGGAATTATTGAAGAAATACTTGAAGGTGATAGATTTGAACCATTTGATGGGGAGATATTGGATTGTACAGGCAAAATTGTACTTCCGGGCTCAATTGATACACACGTTCATATCAGAGAACCGGGCAGTGAAGAGAGGGAAACCTTCCTAACGGGAACTATGGCTGCTGCCAATGGAGGGGTAACTACGGTTCTGGAACATCCGATTTCAGTTCCGCCTCCATACAATAGTGAAATTTTGGAAAACAGAATCAATATTGCAAAACCGCAGATGGTGGTGGATTGCGGATTCTATGGAGCATTAGGTACTGAAAGCATAGGCAATGTAAAAGACATGAAGGAGCATGGAATTGTATCCTTTAAAACATTTTTGCAGGAGCCTATGAAAGGAAGAGAACGTGAATTTAAAGGATTGACCATAAGTGATGATTATAATCTGCTGAAAGCTATGGAAGAAGTTCATAAATATGATATGATGATGGCTTTTCATGCTGAGAATGATGACATAATCAAAGGAATAACTAAAGAGCTTACTGACAGCGGCCGAGTCGATACTAAAGCTCATTATGAATCAAGACCTATAGTAGCCGAAATTGAATGTATTATAAAACTGTTGGTATTGGCAAAAGCTGCAGATACAAGAATTTTGATTTGTCATATTACCACATCCGAGGCAATGAAAATATTAAAAACAGCTAAAGAACAAGGGATAAAGGTCATAGTAGAGACTTGTCCGCAATATATTTTCACATCAGAAGAGGAATGTATTGATTTGGGACCAATGGCAAAATGCAACCCACCAATTAGAAAAAAAGATGATGTTGACAAGATTTGGGATTATATAAATGATGGTACAGTTGATATCATAGGCAGTGATCACGGTCCATATATAATTGAAGAAAAGATGCCCGGCTATGACAATATCTTTAAAGCTCCGGCAGGATTCCCCGGATTGGAAACCAGAGTGCCTTTAATGCTGGATGCGGTAAATAAGGGAAAGATGACTTTAGCTAAAATGGTTGAACTTATATGTGAAAACCCGGCTAAAATATTCAAACTTGACCATAAAAAAGGATTTATTAAGCCCGGATTGGATGCGGACTTTATGATTGTGGATATGACTAAGTCATACACAATAGATAAAAATAAGATGTATACAAAAGGAAGAGATGTTGCTGAATTATTCAATGAAAGAAAAGTCCAAGGATATATAGAAAAAGTTATATTAAGAGGCAATACTGTAATGGAAGATGGTGTAGTTAAAGATTCTATGGCAGGATACGGACAATTAATAAAACCTTATCAATAATGATATCCTTAAGGAAAGGAGCATAGCAAATGAAAATTTTAATTATCAATCCAAACAGCGATGAAGAGATGACAAAAGTCATTGAAAGAAATGCCAGAAATTTTGCTAAAGGTGAATATGAAGTCGATTGTATAACAAATGAAACTGCTCCGGCATTCGTAACTACATATAACGATATAGCTGAAACAATGCCTGGACTGAAAAAGATAATAGAAGAAAAAGAAAAATATTATGATGCCTTTGTTATAGCATGTCATAGTGATCCCAATTTAGATCTTTTAAAAGAGCTGTGTGATAAACCGGTAGTAGGAGTTGGAGAAGCTTCACTTAAGATAGCATCAATGTTGGGACACAAGTTTTCAATAATTATGGCATCGGATAAAGGAATTCCCAATAAGGAACTTTTGGTACGTAAATATGGGCTGATAAGTAGCCTTGCTTCCTTTGCCGTTGCAAATAACGGGGAAGGCTTTAACTGGCAGGATCAGGACAATTTAATATTAGCCGCTAAAAAAGCTATAGATGAAGATATGAGTGAAGTGATAGTGTTAGGATGTGCGGGAATGGGACATGTAGCAGGCAGGATGCAGGAAATACTGCATGTACCGGTTTTGGACGGTGTAACATGCGCTTTAATTATTGCAGTAGGATTGGTAAAGGCCGGCTTAAGTACAAGCAAGGTAAGAAGATTTAAGAGCTTATCTAAGTAATTTGTTCCCAAGCAATATGAGGAGATGGAAGCTGTGAAATTGAATACTGATAGATTAAAGAACAATATCCTTAGGCTGGGCAGCATTGGGAGAACTATGGATGGCGGAATAACAAGGCTCGGTTTTACCGATGAATACTATAAAGCGGCTGATTTGTTCAAAGAATTGCTGGAAGATGCAGGGCTTGAGGTACATATTGATAAAGTTGGCAATGTAATCGGGAGAAAAAAAGGTAAAAAATCGGAAAAGATAATAATGACCGGCTCTCATTTGGATACCGTTGTAAATGGCGGGATATTCGATGGCAATATGGGCGCTGCTGCAGGTTTAGAGTTTGCATACTATATTAAAGAAAACAATATTGAGCTGAATCACACTATAGAAATAGTAGGCTTTAATGCGGAAGAAGGAGGAGAAATGGGAGGTACCTTCGGAAGCAGGGCAATGATGGGTTTAATAGATTTGGATAAGAAAGGACTGGTTGAAAAGCTAGGTAAATACAATCTATCCATAGATGATATAAAAGACAGCACTATTGATACGGATAGGATTAAATGCTTTATAGAGTTTCATATAGAACAGGGAAATATTCTATATGAAAATAATATACCCATCGGTATAGTAAGCGGTATTGTAGGAATTACAAGATATAAAATAACCGCATTAGGTGAGAGCAATCATGCCGGTACAACGATGATGAAGGGCAGAAAAGATGCATTTCAAGCTTTAGCTAAGCTTGCAGTACAATCTGATGATTATATATCAAATGTTGACGATATTCTTGTGGGGACATTTGGGGTTGTAAATATTTATCCGAATATGGCAAATGTTATACCCGGAAAGGCAGAGGCTATCTTAGAGTTAAGGCATATGGACCAAAATGTTATTGATGATACGATAGAGAGAATAAAAGCTATAGCCGATAGCATTGATAGTGCAAAATTTACATTTGAAAAAATAATTTCAAAAAAATCATGTCAATGCGATAAAGACATTATATCTATTATTGATAAAGTATGTAAAGATAATAATATTAAATATAAAACAATACACAGTGGTGCAGGTCATGATGCCAATGCCATAGCAAAAAAAGCACCGGTCGGTATGATATTTGTACCCAGTGAAAAAGGCAAAAGCCATTGTCCAAGTGAATGGACAGATTGGGATGATATTGAAAAAGGCTGTGAAATTTTGTTTAAAACCTTGTTGAAGATTGATGAACAAATATAAGTTAAGGAGTTTTGAAATATGAAAGAAGTTGGGATTTTCAATACAGAGGAATATATTTCCAATAAAGGAATGTGCAAAGGTGCTTCTCTTTCTGATGATGATTTATCACGTCCTATTATAGGAATAGCAAATTCTTTCAATGAAATGGTACCGGGACATAATAATTTAAGAACCATCGCACAATATGTCAAAAATGGAGTTTACAGAGGAGGAGGAACTCCTGTTGAATTTGGGACAATAGCAATTTGTGATGGTATTGCGACAGGTCATGCCGGAGGAAATTATGTGCTTCCGTCTCGGGATAATATTGCAGACAGCATAGAAATACAGGCAAAGGCTCATAAGTTTAACGGATTAGTATTGATAGCATCATGTGATAAGATAGTTCCCGGAATGATTATGGCAGCTGCAAGACTTAATATACCTTGTATATTAATCAATGGAGGCTGTATGTTAAGCGGCGGACCTTTCAGAGATGTTAAAAATGCCGATGCATCCACTGTAACTAAAGCCTTGGGAATGTATCAAGCAGGGCTGGCAACTATGGATGAAGTGCAGGCTTTGACAACAACATGTGTCCCTTCGTCAGGCTCATGCCAATTTTATGGAACTGCAAACACAATGTGTTGTATTAGTGAAGCGTTGGGTTTGAGTCTTCCGGGAACTGCGGCCATTCCCGCTCCTTACAATGAAAGATTAAGGGCATCATTGGAAATCGGAGTAAAGATTGTTGAATTAGTTCAAAAGGATATAACATCAGGAAAGATTTTGACTCTTAAGTCTATAGAAAATGCAATTATATTTTTAATGGCAACAGGCGGTTCAACCAATGCGGTTATTCACCTGTGTGCAATAGCATATGAATTGGGTATTTCTCCATCCGAGATTATCGATTTAATAGATGATTACAGTAAAAAAATCCCTGCTATTGCAAATATCTTTCCGGCTTCACAGTATGATATGGAAGATTTTTACTATGCCGGAGGTGTTCCTGCCGTAATGAAAGAATTAAAAACACTTCTATATGGTGATTGTATGACAGTATCAGGCAAGACCTTAGAGGATAATTTGAACGAATACAAATTTTTATATCCTGCAAATAAAGATTTGATTCGCAGCCTTGATAACCCTCATGATAAACTGGGAGGAATAGCTATTATGCGTGGTAATCTGGCGCCAAATACAGGAGTGTCAAAGCCTTCGGGAATACATGAAGACGTAAGACAATTTGTAGGCAAGGCAATTTGTTTTGATTCGGAAGAAGAATGTACTTTGGCAATTTCACAAAACAAGATAAAGCCGGGACATGTTGTAGTTGTCAGATATGAAGGTCCAAAGGGCGGTCCCGGAATGCGTGAAATGTTTAAAGCTTCAAAGATGTTAGATGGGCAAGGACTTGCAAGATTTACAGCTGTTATTACTGACGGCAGATTTTCGGGAACTAACAGCGGCTGCTTTGTAGGGCATATTTCTCCTGAAGCTGCAGCCGGCGGTCCAATAGCACTTGTTCAGGATGGTGATGAAATTAGTATTGATGTCATAAATAGAAAGTTGGAACTTCATGTATCTGAGGCAGAACTTGTTAAACGCAGAGAATCTTGGAGTTATACTCCTAAAAAACTTAAGGGCGTATTGGCAAGATATGCTAAGTTAGCTAAGTCAGCTGATCAGGGCGGAGTATTGGAATAAGCTCATATATTTATTAAAGGAAGGGGCAATAAATTATGTTTATAAATTTTCCGAAATCTGACTTTGTTCTTAAGGGACTGGAAGATATTGTAATTCCCCCTATGGTGAAAATTAGGCAAAAATTTGATTCCTCTTGTATTGAAGATATAAGGGGTCATTTGATTAGCAATATGAACGAAACGATTACCGACAAGGAATGGTATAGGGATAAAAGAATCTGCATTACCGGCGGCAGCCGGGGAATTTCTAATATTGATTTAATAACTAAAACAGTAGTAGACCAACTTAAAGAATGGGGAGCAAAACCTTTTATTATACCGGCAATGGGCAGCCATGCCGGCGGCACTGCCGAAGGACAGAAAGAAATGCTTGCAACATTCAATATTACAGAAGAAAGCATGGGCGCTGAAATTCTTTCAAGTATGAATGTCGTTCAATATTCCAGTCTTGAAGATGGTACTCCCCTTTATATTGATAAATATGCTTATAACAGTGATGGTATTGTAATAATCAATAAAGTAAAACCGCATACCAATTTTCATGGAAAACATGAAAGTGGATTAGCAAAGATGATGGCTATAGGCTTGGGCAAGCATGTTGGGTCAGCAATGTTTCATATGAAAGGCTTCCCGACATTTGCAGAAAGAATTCCGCAAGTATGTGAAGAATTTTTAAAATGTTTTAAAAATGTATTTGCCGTAGGTATCGTTGAAAATGCCTATGATAAAATCTGTAAACTTGAAGTTGTACCCAGAGAAAATATATTGGAAAAAGATGCCGAACTGCTTCAAATTGCTAAAAAGAATATGGCACATTTTAAGTATCCACATATGGATGTCATAGTGATAGATGAGATGGGAAAAAACGTAAGCGGCACCGGCTTTGACCCCAATATCATTTCTCATGAGGTACTTGATTATCAGCAGCTGTTTGTTAGAGGACTAACGGAGGATACCCGTCATAATGCCTGCGGTATTGGATTTGTTGATATTAGTACGCAACGCATGTTAAATGACATTGATTGGGATTCAACTTGGACCAATATAGCAAATTCGACGGTTCTTTACAGCGGAAGGATTCCTATGTATGCAAACAGCGATAAGGAAGCTTTGCTTATAGCTATAAGATCTTGTAACAATATTGATTTCAATAAAGCAAAGATTGTAAGGATTAAAAATACATTACATATGGATGAAATTGAAGTTTCTCTGGCTTATTGGGAAGAAATTAAGGATTATGAAGGAATTGAAAGGATTGGGGAATTTAGAGAAATCCAATTTGATGCTGAGGGTTATATAATAGAATGAGGATGGTGATAAAAATGGCGGAAAAAACCCAAGATGCAATAATAATAAGCGACAAAGATAACGTCGCCACTGCATTAAAGAATTTGGCTAAGGGTACTAAGGTTTTAGCAAGGGGAGATATCCTAACGATGGAAGTAAATCTGAAGGATGATATTAAATTCGGTCATAAATTTGCTTTATACGATATTTTATCCGGTTCCGATATTATAAAATACGGAGCAGTAATCGGAAGAGCATCTCAAGATATTAAAAAGGGAGAACACGCACATCTTCATAATATAGAAGGAGCTAGAGGACGAGGAGATAAAAAATAAGGGGTGAATTATTAATGAAGTTTATTGGATATACTCGTTCCAACGGAACAGTTGGAGTCAGAAATCATTTATTGATATTATCAACAGTTGCTTGCGCCAATAATCCTGTAAGGAATATTGCTCAGCAACTAACAGGAGCAGTACCTATTACCCATCAAAACGGATGCGGACATTTACCTCGTGAAGCGGAACGGGTTCATAGAACCTTAGTGGGCTACGGCAGCAATCCCAATGTAGGTGCATGTATTGTAGTGGGTTTAGGATGTGAAGTTATTCAAACAAAAAAAGTAGCGGAGGAAATTGCACAAACCGGAAAATCTGTAGCATGTATTTTAATACAGGAATCAGGCGGAACAATCAATGCAACAGCTGAAGGTGTGAGAATTGGCAGAGAGATGCTGAGTGAATTGTCTAAACAGCAAAGAGAGGAACATGATATTTCCGATTTAATTTTGGCATTGGAATGTGGAGGGTCGGATGCAGCCTCCGGCATTACGGCAAATCCGGCAATAGGCGTTGCCAGTGACTTATTAGTAAAGCAAGGCGGGACGTCGGTTTTGTCAGAGACACAGGAATTAATAGGCGCAGAAAACTTACTTGCTGAAAGAGCGGTAAATAAAAAAGTAGCGGAGGATATAATAAATATAGTAAAACGTGCCGAACAGTCCAGTCTCAATTTCGGAGTTGATATTCGCTCTACTAATCCGGGACCGGGAAATAAGGAAGGTGGGATTACCACTCTTGAAGAAAAATCTATTGGCGCCGCTCACAAGGGAGGAAATGCAGTAATACAGGAAGTCGTGGAATATGCTGTTAAGCCTTCAAAAAAGGGATTGATTATTATGGATACTCCGGGGACGGATGTGGATTCCGTAACAGGCATATTAGCAGGAGGAGCACAGGTTTGTGTTTTTTCAACAGGAAGAGGAACACCGGTTGGCGCACCTATTGCACCAGTTATAAAGATAGTAAGCAATACCCAAACATACCATAGTATGAAAGAAAACATAGATATAAATGCGGGGAAAATTATTGATGGATTTTGTACGGTTCAGGATATAGGCAAAGAAATATTTAATGAAATCATAGAAGTATGCAATGGTAAGATGACAAAAGCCGAACAATTAGGCTGCGGAGAGTTTGCTATCTACAGAGACAGCCCCACACAATAAATATTGATTATTAATAGCGGAGATCTCAATCCTGATGGAGTAGAGGATCTCCTTTTTTATATCGGAGATTTCTCTACTATGATCAGGGCTATACAAGCTTAATTTAACATTTCTTCTATAGGGACATAAGGTAAATTAAAAGCATCAGCTACTGATTTATAGGTTATATTTCCATCAATAACGTTTGCACCCTTTGCTAATGCGGCATCTTCTTTAAGAGCTTGTTTCCATCCCTTGTTTGCAATTTTTAGCACATATCCTGAAGTTGCATTTGTCAATGCCAGAGTTGAAGTCTTGGGAACGGCTCCGGGTATATTTGCTACAGCATAATGGATTATATCGTGTTTTATAAATACAGGGTCTGCATGGGTAGTTGGTTTTTCAATCGTTTCAATACAGCCGCCTTGATCGATGGCAACGTCAACTATTACTCCGCCGGGCTGCATTGCTTTTACCATTTCCTCTGTAACAAGTTTGGGAGCTTTTGCTCCTGGAATCAAAACTGCACCTACAACCAAATCCGATGTCTTTATAGCTTCCATCATATTATAATTGTTAGAATATAGGGTTTCGATTTTGCCCATAAATATCTCACCTAAGTAACGTAACCTGTCTACATTGACATCAAGAACCGTAACCCTAGCGCCAAGGCCTATGGCGGTTTTTAATGCTCCTGTACCAACGATGCCTCCGCCTACTACTGTAACATGTGCAGGAGGTACTCCCGGTACGCCTTCCAAAAGAATTCCCTTTCCGCCATGGATTTTGGAAAGATATCTCGACCCTTCTTGTACAGCCATTCGGCCTGCAACTTCGCTCATAGGTGTAAGAAGCGGTAAAGACCTATCATCCTTTTGAACAGTTTCATATGCTATTGCCACAGCTTGAGATTCTATCAATGCTTTTGTTAATTCCGGCTCTGCAGCTAGGTGGAAGAAGGTAAATATTATGAGACCTTTTCTAAAATACTTATACTCTGGTTCCAGAGGTTCTTTTACCTTTACAATCATTTCCGATTCATTCCAAAGATCAGCTGCGCTTTCAATGATTTCAGCACCGGATGAAGTATAAGTCTCATCTAAAAAGCCTGCTTCATGTCCGGCCTCCCTTTCTACCAAAACCTTATGCCCGGCACGCACCAAAGCATCAACTCCTGCCGGAGTAAGTGCTACCCTGCTTTCCTGAGCCTTAATTTCTTTGGGCACTCCTATTATCATAATTCAACACCCCTTTAAATAGTACTTTAATTTAATTATACAATACGGGATATTAAAATACTAGTGTGAAAGATTTTATGATTTTAACTGTCTACTACAAGTGGAGCATATCAGGATTGACCCAATGACCTTTCTTCAATCAAGCTTAATATTCAAAAATTCTGCCAAAGTAATTGTACTTCCTTTTTTTGTGAGTTTCAATGTATTTAGCGTCATAACAGCCATTTGACCACGGCTGAGTTTTTCACCGGGGTTATTTTCAAGCCCATCCATAATACCGAGTTTGACAGCCAACTCAGGAACGGAATTCCACAGATTGGACTCTTCATTATATCCTAAAACTCTTAGCAATAAAGCTTGAAATTCATGGACAGTTGTATCCTTTCCAAATCCAAATTTATCATTGCCTACTCCTTTTATAAGTCCCTTATCAGTAGACCAAGCTATATAAGACGCATAAAATTCATTTGTTATGTCTGAAAACTTTGGTTTAATTAAAAATGATTTTGCTCTGTTTTCTTCCTTATATAATCTACTAATAAGTACTACCATGTCTTGTCTATTTAATATTTTATCAAGCATTAAATCACCATTGATATTGCCTTCCAATACTCCCATGCTTTCAAGGGATTTGCCTGCGGAGATAGATAGATCTTCTTTTTCAGCATTTACGATAATAGGTAATAATAGCGAAAGCACCATAGATAAAACAATTAGTATTACTATAATTTTTTTCAAAAAATTTCTCCTTTCTTTTTAATAAGCTATCACTTCATAAATTCGAGAAGTTGTTTTTCCCCTATATTGATTTATGAAGTTTTACTATTTCGGTATGAATTAAAATTGTAATATTATTTTATATTAGGCTTTTTTAGTGTATGCTATAATTATACTATAGTAATTGGCATACTAATATTAAATTAGGGTTACAAATAATATTAAATTCGAGTTATAAATGTTTTGACTTATAAAGAATATTAATATAAAATTGTAAAGTTAGATTTTATTTTTAATTTGAAGTGTTAACTGAGGAGGGGAAAATTTTGTCTACTAAGTTTATCTTTGTAACAGGAGGAGTTGTATCATCTTTAGGGAAAGGAATTACTGCGGCTAGTTTGGGACAATTATTAAAGAGTCGTGGCTTAAAAGTCACAATACAAAAATTTGATCCATATATAAATGTAGATCCTGGAGCAATGAGTCCCTATCAACATGGTGAAGTTTTTGTTACGGATGATGGTGCTGAAACTGATTTGGATTTAGGTCATTATGAGAGGTTTATTGATACAAATCTTACTAAAAATAACAGCGTAACGACGGGAAAAATTTATTGGTCTGTACTTAATAAAGAGCGGGCAGGAGAGTATAAAGGAAGGACAGTACAGGTAATTCCGCATATTACCAATGAAATAAAGGAAAGAATGATCAGAGCTTCAAAGGAAAGAGAATTGGATGTAGTAATTACCGAGATTGGCGGGACAGTTGGAGATATTGAGTCACTACCGTTTTTAGAAGCTATTAGGCAGATCAAATATGATGTTGGAAAGGAAAATGTAATGTATATTCATGTTACATTGATTCCGTATTTGTCAAAGGCAGGTGAATTAAAAACCAAGCCTACCCAACATAGCGTTAAGGAATTAAGAAGTTTAGGTATACAGCCTGATGTCCTGATATGTAGAACAGAAGTGCCATTATCACAGGATTTGAAGGATAAAATCGCACTGTTCTGTGACTTAGACTCCAGTGAAGTTATAGAAAATTTAGATGCCCCAAATATATATGAGATTCCATTGATGCTTGAAAAACAAGGCTTACCGGATTTGGTTATCAAACATTTAGGATTAGAATGCAGTGAGTTGGATTTAACTGAATGGAATTCAATAGTTGAACGAGTAAAAAATCCAAAGGGGAAGGTTACAATTGCGCTTGTAGGCAAATATGTAGAGCTTAGGGATGCATATATTTCTGTTGCTGAATCATTAGGGCATGGCGCTATAGCTAATAATGTAGAAGTAGAAATCAAGTGGATACAAGCGGAAGATGTAAATGAAGAAAATAGTGAGAAATTATTTGAAGAAGCAGACGGGATTTTAGTGCCGGGAGGATTTGGAGATAGAGGTGTAGAGGGCAAAATTCAGGCAATAAAATATGCTAGAGAAAGAAAGATTCCATTTTTCGGGATAGCACTGGGAATGCAATTGGCTGTAGTTGAATATGCCAGAAATATATTGGATATGAAGGATGCAAACAGTTCTGAAATCAATCCAAACACCAATTACCCGGTAATTGATGTACTTCCGGAATCTAAAGACTTGGTTAAACCTAATGGTATGAGATTGGGACTTTATCCATGCAAGATTGCATCGGATACAAAAGCAATGGATATTTATAATGATGAGATAGTCTACGAAAGACATAGACACAGGTATGAATTCAACAATGAATTTAGAGATAGATTTGTTGAAAACGGAATGATAATGTCTGGGTTATCTCCGGATGAAAAACTAGTTGAGATAATTGAATTAAAAGATCACCCATGGTTTGTCGGAGTGAATTTCCATCCTGAGTATAAATCAAGACCAACGAGATGCCATCCATTGTTTAGGGAGTTTATCAAAGCAGCATTAAAAGATAGTGAATAGGTAAGAGGTAAAAACATTGTGAATTGTGCATTGTGAATTGCACCGAAGGTGTCATTCTGAATGCTAGTGAAGAATCTATGTTTAATGTCCCCATAGCTCGACCAAAGCAACTCTTCACTATTTTTTCAATTGTTTTTGTAATACAATTGTAATCATTAAAATAAGGAATATTATGAGAAAAGGTGATATAATAGGTAAAAAGGAGGGACTTATGTTATGCGTTTTAGCAAGAAGTTTATAAAAGTGATATCTTTATCTTTGATGTTATTTATGTTGATATCTACTATGCCAAGTTATGCGGCAACTTATAAAGATGTTCAGAATAGTCATTGGGCATATGAATATATTGAAAGAATGAGCAAATCAGGTTATATAAAAGGAGATCCGGATGGAAGATTTAGACCGGGAGACAACCTTACCTATTTGGAAGTATTAAGTTTTGTATCTAGGATCATTAACATAACAGAAACTGAAAAGCAAAGTATGAGGAATAAGTATCAAACTATAGTAACCTTATATAACGTACCTGCTTGGGCGCAAGACGCTGTTATGACTTGCCTATATAAAGGTGTTATATCCGAGGATGAATTGAAATATGCGGATTCTATGGGTGCTATTAAGACCGGCACAACAAAGAGAGTAAATAGAATAGATACCAGTGTTTTCCTTGCAAAGGCAATGGGACTGGATAAGGTATCCGTAAATTCGCAGATTGGACAAGTCTATAAGGATTTAAAGCCTGAACATGAAAAATACAAGCCGCTTCTTTACCTATTAATAGATGCTAAAGTATTAAGCCCTGAGGGTATGGGCAATTACGAGTTTAAACCCAATGACCCTGTAAAAAGAGAGCAAATGGCAAAGATGATATCCATGGCTTACGATTATCTGCAAGGCAATCCTCAAACTCCGATTCCAACTCCAGACCCGACCCCAAACGTAGGGACTGATATTATTAATGGTGTTTTATATAAGATAACTAATTATGGAAATAACACATATTTTATTACTATTAAGGATAAAAACAATAAGGAAACAGCCTATCTCGTAGATTCTAAAACTAGTATTACATTAGATGGGAAGAGTATTCCTTTTGCGAATCTCTATGAGGGACAGGATATTGAAATCACTGTTCCAAGAGACGGGAATACCGTAACTACTATTAAAGCTACATCTGTTGAAGAAAAATTGACAGGATATATTAAATATGTTTATCCTTCAGCCAATAGAATAGTTATTGAATACAAGGACAATAAAACAAATAAAACAGCTGAGTTGACTGTTGATAAGGATGCTGACATAACATTAGATGGTAAAGACATTACCCTATTTGACTTAAAGATTAAAGATGAAGTGAATATTATTTCTAAAAACAATGTTGCTTCAGAGATTGAGGCGGTTTCAGCATCGAGGGATTTTGAAGGTGTTATTACCAAGATAGATAAAGATGGCAAGAGTTCAGATGTTAAGTATTATATAACCATAGAGGATTCCAAGGGCAATGAACGGGAATTTGAAGTAGATTCAGATGCCGATGTATACAGAAATGGCAAAAGTGCTCATATAGAAGATTTGAGAGTTCAGGATGAAGTAGAGATTGAATTGGAATATGATGTTGTGGTTGATATTGATGCAGAAGTTGTGGAAAAAGATATAAGTGGTCAAATAACTAAAATAACTGATGAATTGAATCAAAGAACTAAAATAACAATACTTAATAAAAAGACAAATAAAGAGGAAACTTATACTTTAGCAAGAGATGCAAAGATTACAATAGATAAGACCAAGGGAACAAGCTTCGATTTGAGAAAGGGATTCTATGTAGATGCAGTAGTAGGCAGTGATGAAATTATAGAAATAAAAGCAAATTCCGTTGCCAGCCAATCTTTAGTTAGAGGAAAAATCAAACGCATCAGTAATAAAAACAAGGAAATTGATTTGGAAGTTTATAACTCCGATATATCCGGAGTGTCTTATGGGGATACTTTGTATGTTAAAACTACCAAGGATACTCTAGTGGGATATGGAAGGTATTATGACTATGATCTTGATTATCTTGCGAGAAATGATGAAGTAGATATATATGGTTACTATGACGGGTATTCATTTATAGCAGATGAAATAAATATTAGATAAGAGATAGTTCAAATTAGATCAATTTAAGTTGTAAAATAATTATTTCATTTCATAATATTGTGAACAAGGTTAAACTCCTTAAAGAGGTGCAACCTTGTTCATTTTTTTTTGCACTTTTATGAACTTGTGGATATGAAAATTGGATGATATGGTTTAATTGTGAAAAATAAACGGCAGCATTTATCATATTGCCAAAGGGAGGGAAAGATAATAGCCATGGAAAATGAAGATAGAATAATGTTTTTGGAAACCCCGCCGTTTTATGCAATTTGGGGTGACGGATCAATTTTAAAACGATACCCCATAGATTTTTACGAAAAAACTGACATATCTAATATTGCTGGATTAAGTATTTTTGCAGGGCTAAAGGATAGAAGCAATAAATTTATAAGCGGAAAATTTATTGGGAAAAGCGTTTACGAGCTTTACAAAGAAAATCCGGAGCTGTTTGGAAGCGAGGAGGAAAGAAAATGGGAAATCGTACCTATACAAGTCGGTATTGGTCATGCTTGTTCTGATTTGAGCATTCAGGTACACCCTCGTGAAGACTATGCATTAAAACATGAAAACTGTCATGGAAAATCAGAATGTTGGTATATTGTGGATGTTGATGAAGAACCAATGGATGTAGTTCTGGGACACAAGGCAAAGGCCATGGAAGAACTAGAGGATTATATAGCAAGAGATGCATACGATGATTTAGCTTTAAGAACACCTATACATAAGGGAACTTTCCTTAATTTAGAAGCAGGGACACTTCATTCCTTGCAAAAAGGAACGACGTTTATTGAAGTATGTACTTCCTGTCTGCTTACCTATCGTTTTTATGACTATCATAGGAAAGACAAAAATGGCAAGGAAAGGCAATTAGACATTGAAAAGGCAAAGGCCAATATCTTAATCCCTTATGAAGAAATGACTTATGATTTTAAGGAATATAATTATGGTTTGGCAAAAGAAAAAGAGCTTATAGACAATCACAACTATTCTGTGAGAATTATTGATGTAGTCGGTGCAAGCGTTGTACCAAAGAAAAAACCTTTTTATGCTTGTTTTGTGATTGAAGGAGAAGGAGAAGTAGAAGGTTATAAGGTTAAGGCAGGTTCAAGTTTTCTTTTAACAAGTAAAATTAGTGAAATGCATGTAAATGGGAAATTGAAAATTTTGGCAGCACATGGTTAACCACTGAACACTGCAGCAATTTCTATAGCAATGAATATAGCTGTTTTGTTGCTAATAGATTAATCAATATTCAAAGAATAATATAAATCAGTAGTTTCTAAGAAGAAAGGTAACAATGATTAAGTGCTGTAATTTTTAGAGAGAGGAGGAAAGAAAATGGCTGAGAAAAAATTTATATTTGTTTGCTGTGGAGCTGGTAAACTCACATCTTTTATGGCCGCGGAAGGTATAAAAAAAGGGTTAAAAGAAAAAGGCATTATAAAAGACGTTAAAATTCAGCATGGATTAATAAGTGAAGTTCCGCGTTATGAATCACAAATCGACATCTTAGTTTGTTCTACAAATTACAGAAAAAAACATGCTTTTCCTGTTTTGAACGGTATGGCTTTTGTTGTTCAAGATAAGGAAGGCGAAGAAAAACTGATAAACGAACTAGTAGAAATATTAAAAGATATAAATTAAAATGGAGGTAAAAAAATGCAGATTTTATCTAATGTGGTGAGGTACATAATCTCTCTTCCTCCTGCAGTATTTATTGGGATTGTTATGGGAGTGTTATGCTTAGTTTTTGGAGGAGGGATTAAAAATGCTTTGCGTAGTGCTTGCCTATTTTCTGTAGGTATGACAGGAATTAATTTAATTATGAGCTATTGTGTTGGGGAAATGCAGTCAATTGCAACAGCTTTGTCTACAAGATTGGGAATTGAACTTAGTATGATAGATGGCGGATATGGATCAGGCGGATCAGGCGGATCATGGTTGTTTGCCGGGGCGATACCTGCATTTTGCATAATGTTAGTAATTAATATTGTGTTTATTCTTCTAAAATGGACAGATACTATGTGGACAGATGTTCATAATACATGGCATGGATTATACATTGGCCTTCTTATATATGCTTTAACGGGCAGTGTTCTTTATGGAACTATTGTGGCAATAATAACCTTAGTTATTATGCTTAAACTTGGAGATTTGACAGCTCCAACCTTTCAGGAATTTAACGGAACTCCCAATATTGCTGTCTATGCAACTTCAGCAACAATTCCTGCCATATTTACTTTCTTTGTAATGAAAGTAATCAATAAAATTCCTGGATTGAAGGACCTTAAAGCTGATGCTGAAAGTATTCAGGATAGGTTTGGGATATTTGGCGAAATAATGGTTATTGGAATGCTTTTAGGTATTATTTTAGGTATTCTTGCCGGGTATAATTTTAAGAATATAATGATGACGGGAGTAGTCATGTCAGCAACTATGACACTATTTCCTAAAATGGCAGCGTTGATTTGTGAAGGTATTGTGCCGGTTACTACTTCTGTTATTGGATTTATGAACAAACACTTTAGTGGAAGAAAGCTAAATGTAGCAGTTGATCCGGCTATGTTACTTGGTGATCCCTCTGTTATGGCTTCTTTCGTAATTCTTGTTCCTATTTCAATCGTTATGGCAATGGTAACCCCTGGGATTGCTTTTATTCCTATAGCAAGCTTGGCAGGTATGCCTTATTGGATAGGAGGAGTCGTTCCTTATACAAAAGGTAATGTAGTCCATACCGTTATATGTATGAGTCTATATATATTCCTTGCATCTCTAGTTGCAACACAGCTTGGACCTATTGTTACAGAAGCGGCTAGATTAACAGGTCGAATGACTGAAGCTATAGCATCTGGAATTACTATAGTTTCTTGGGATGAGGGAGGAAGTTTTATTGGATATGCATTTGTAAAATTATTTAAATTATTAGGATTAAGCGTTCTTTAATATGAAACAAGCTTTTTTAGTAGGTCCAAGGCAGATAGAAATAGGAGATGAAGGATTTACTAACAAAGTATTGGATTTAACTGAGGTGCAAGTCAAGTTGTCAGTTAGCTTTCGAGGCTGCAATATTTAAACAAAAGTCCATAAAAATAGCTGTTTTAATGTAAAAAGATTTAAGATATAGAATGTTTTTTTAAATAAGCATTAGGAAACTAATGGAGGTAAGTGATGTTTAATAAAGAAAGAACTCCGAATTTTGAAGCGAATCCTGTAGTAAAGGTTAGCGATATCAATTCACTATTGGGATATGATCAGATTATAGATGAAATTAGCAAAGCTATTGAAGTAAAAAAGAAAGAAAATGGGAAAGTTTGTGTTGTTATAGATTGTTATCATGGAGTTGGTCAAGAGGAAATATTTGATAATTTAGTTTCCAAGCTTGATGCAGATTTAATAATAAATTCTGAGCAGGCAAAGTACCCTGAAAAGATTATTTTTGATAAGTTTAAAAAATTTATAGTTCCTGAAGATAGGACATATGGAGTATTCAGCGTAGGAGACATAACAGAATTTTTTAATAATGATGATGTTATCAGATTGAGAGAAGAAATTGATCATACTGATGGGGTAACTGTTATTTATGGTGTTGGCGCTAGTATTATTCATTGTGGAGACATATTAATATATGGAAATATTGCTAGACAGGAAATTAAAGACAGATATAGAAAAGGATTGGATAATTGGGGTGCAGAAAATTATGATGAGGAACCTTTAAAAAAGGATAAAAGAGGGACATTTCTTGAGTGGAGAATGATGGATAAGCATAAGCGTTCCTTATTCGATAAACTTGATTATATGATAGATTTTAATATTCCAATGAAGCCTGTGCTTATAAGTGCCGATGGATATCGTAATGCAATAATCCAAGTGTCTAAAAGGCCATTTAGTCCGGTTCCAATCTTTATTAAAAGCATTTGGGGTGGCAAATGGATACAAAAGGTTTTAGGCGTTCATCAAGATTGGGAAAATGTAGGTTGGGGTATGACAGGAATATTAGATTATCAATCAATAAAATTACAGTGTGGTGGAAATATAGTAGAAATTCCATGTATGGACCTTATTTATTATAAACCAAAACAATTTTTGGGTAAAAAGACTTATTATACATGGGGATATAAATGCCCGTTGCATATTAATTTTTTGGATACATGGCATGGAGGGAATTTAAGTCTTCAGGTACATCCTCTTACGAGTTATGCTTTTGATGTATTTAATTCCTCTTATGGGCATCATGAAAGCTACTATATCTTAGACTCCAGCGACCATTCATCTGTGTATTTAGGGTTAAAAGAAGGGATAAAGGTCTCTAATATGGTTGAAGAATTACTAGAAGCGCAGAAGGGAACAGAAATTTTTGATGATTCAAAATACGTTAATAATATTCCTGTAAAAAAACATGACCATGTATTTATTCCGAGTGGTACTGTTCATGCCTCGGGAGAAGGCACTTTGGTTTTGGAAATAGATGCGTTTTGTTTTGCTACTTTTAAACTTTGGGATTGGGGAAGAGTGGACTATGATGGCAAACCACGACCAATAAACATTGACCATGGTCAATATAATATCGAAGAAGATTTCCAAGGAGAATGGGTATATGATAATTTGGTTGCAAAACAACCTTTAGTAGAAAAGTGATATGGTTGGAGGATGGAAGATAGTTCCGCAATAAACTATGAACCGATGGCTGTCCATAGATATTGGTTTACAAAGCCTATATATTTTGAAACAAATGATAATATTATTATCCATGTTTTAGTTGATGGTGAGGAGGCAGTTATAGAAAGCTTAGATAATTCTTTTGAACCATTTGTAATGCATTATGCAGAAGCAGTATTTATTCCTGCAGATGTGGGGCAATATACGATACGACCATGCGGAAGGTCAGAAAATGAAGAAATAGCCATTTTACAAATATATTATCCACAATAACTTTATTTGCTTAGGAGGAAGAAATGGAAAGACAGTTAATTATTCATTTTGGAGCAGGTTCATTGGGTAGAGGATTTATAGTACCTATACTTACGGATAGCAATTGTGATGTAATCGTTGTTGATGTTAATGAAAAACTTATTAACAAATTAAAACAAACATTAGAGTATACAATTTACATTGCAGATGAGGAGGAAGGTAAAAGAGAACGAAAAATAAAAATTAAAGGAGCACTTTCAAGTATAAATGATATCGATGAATTAAAAAGGGTCTTAAAAGAAGTTAAAACAGTTACTACTTCTGTACGTAAGGAGAACTTAGTTCATGTTGCAAAACTTATAAGTGAAGTTTGGCGCTTTGATGATAATGAAACAAGAAAAGTTTTATGTTGTGAAAACTTGGAAAATGCTTCAGACTATTTTAAAAAATTGTTATTTAGCACAGTGTCTGACGATAAAACGCTGGAGCAAATGAAAAAAATAGTTGTACCGGATACTATGGTAGATAGAAGTTGCAGTGCGTCGTTAGAAGATGATTTGTTGGTATATACAGAAAAATTTTTTGAAATAGGAGTGGACAGAGAGGTTCTTAAGGATACGAATATCAAACTGATACCATCAGTAGATAATCTAAAGCAATGTTTTTATAGAAAAAGATTTTTGTTAAACACATATGCTGATTCAGTAGCGTTTTTAGGCTTAAAATACAATATTTCTACTCTTAGAGAAGCAATTTGTGATAATAGAGTTCAAAAGGAATTAAGACCCTATTTTGATTTAGTAAAGAAGAGTTTAGAAGTAGGATTTGGAATGAACACAGAAGAAATCGAAAAATGGAATAACTTTTATAGGAATGAAAGGAATAAAAGCAAGGATCCAAATGTAACTTCAAATAAAAGAGCGCTGTCTGATATAGCAAGGGATATGTGGAGAAAATTGGAAAGGGAAGAAAGATTCATTAA
>ENA-UOOI01000817-UOOI01000817.1-fermentation-metagenome-genome-assembly--contig:-NODE-817-length-37126-cov-129.317040_pt1 | contig 37126 bp, 59 predicted proteins | sample MGYA00245779_ERZ724027 | MGnify/ENA primary metagenome ERZ724027 (study PRJEB28704, sample SAMN03018318) | fermentation metagenome | biome: anthropogenic terrestrial biome; feature: soil...
ATTATAAACAACTATCTATAAGGCTTTATACATTATTTTTATTCGACATATGTCGTCCCTAACTCATGACTGAAGTCACGAGGGTGCGGGGCGACAACCTCAATAAATTTCTCTCTTGTTTCTTTTTTCTCTAATAAATCATTTTCGTTCATTTTTAATTTTATCTCTCCCTTTTATATTTATTCACATTATATTTTAATTTTCATGTTCCCAAAAATATTTCTGGTCTAATCTATTCCAAAACCCCGAATTATGCTCAATCCTTCTCTTTTCTACTTTTAAATATTCATGTATAGATACATTCTTATCTCCAAAATGTGCGATATTATGTATTACTATATCCCCATTATCTTTCTTATTCAGATACTCCATTAATTGTTCTTTATCTTTTATTACATAATTTTTCATTTTCTTTTGGCTTTAATCCACCTTTCTTTTCTATATCTACTGATAATATTGATAACTTTTCTTCATAATGTGGTCTTTCACTAAAAGGTCTACTATCATTACAATCATTGATATCACACTTATTTTCCCATATACAATAAGGTATTTCCTTATCATCCAAACTAAAATATATACAATGAGTGCAATACACATATTCATCTTTATTCATTTTATTACTTTACTCCTTTCTATAAAACTAAATTCTATTATTTTTTATATTTTACTTTTAATGATTAATTTACCTTTATAAGTTCATCTTCATAAAAAATAAAATACTCATTATCAAGTTCTATTTTATTCTTTGTACTATCGGTATTTATATTGGTTATAGTATGTATTTTATGATTTTCATTATCAAATTTAATTATCATATTTACGAAGTCATAAGATTCTGTAATTGACAATGTTTCTATGTCAATTTTAACTCTTTCACCAATGTAAAATTTTGATTTTCCCATTACTATTTTCTCCTTTCTTTATATTTCACCTCTATTATCTTCATAATAGCATATATTTTTAATAATGTCAACATTTATTTATATTTCATTTCTATTACTTTTATAATAGCATAGACTTTTAATGTTGTCAATTACTTTTTTATATTTTACCTTTAATAAAAAAAAGACAGTATCAAAACTGCCTTAAAAAAATTATTCCATTGTCAGTTCTCTATTTTTATTATCATTATTTTCAGTTACATTGGATGGCATAAGTCCTGCTGCACATAATACATCATTCATATTTAATATTTGTACAATATCCAATATTTTATTAGTATTAATCATTATAATTCCCATATCATCACAATATTCTTTTGCCTCATCAGTAAATCTTGATGTTGTTATAATTGTACCATTCACTTTAATATTCTTCATTACTTCTTCATGTCTCATTGCACCCACTAACTTTTGTGCAATCGGCCTACTAATAATACTATTTAATTCCTCATCATATAATTTACATTCTACAAATGTTTCAGATTTATCTGTATTATATATAACTATATCTTTACCTTCATCTCGTGTAGTCTTTGTTATAATTACATTATATCCTAAAAGCATTAATAGTTCACCACAAAATACCTCAAATTCTCTTGAATTCATTAATTGTAATCTCATTTTAATTAACATTAAATCTTTCCATAAGGGATTTTCATATTCTTCTGTATTCTTAAATTTAATAAGATATTTTAATCCAGTAATTCCCCATATAGTTATAAATAATAGAATAACAAATTCCATATAATCACCTCAAATATTTTATTTTGGACAGGCAATTTTATCGGATAATTTCATATTATATATTAAACCTATTAAAATAAAGGAGAACAAAATGTTCAATGAAACTGATTTAATTATTATTGCTAATACTAAAAACTTTTTACAAAGCCATTTCCCTATATTTAAAAATAAATATCTTACCCTAATTTTTACATTTATTATTATTTATTATGCTGTTCAAATATGCTTTCCTCAAAATTATACTAAAAAATACTCAAAAAAAAGATTCTAATTATTATTTTATCCATTATTATTTATTTTAATCAATAAGGAGGATTAAAATGTTATCTTTTTTATTTAAATTTAGTGGAACCCTTTTTATTCTTTATGTATTACTATCAATGGGTGATAAAAAATGATATTAGAAACACTAGGAGCAATAACTATTTTAACTGGTTTATATAACATTTATAAAATACAAAACTATGAATTAGTCGAACTAAAAAATAAATGGAAAGATATAATGGAAGCATTGGAAGGAGAACCCTATAACAATATAAAAACACAAACTTTTAGAATTACTAATACTATAAAAAAAGAATACGGTTATGATTTTATAGTCAATATCCCCGTTAAATATAGTTATAAAAATCTTGAAGATAAACTTCAATTACTTGAAAATGCATTAGGATGTGATATTAAAATGAACTGGAATAAAAAAGATAGTTCTGCTTATTTAAGACTTTATAAAAAACAACCTGAAGGTATTGATTTGATACAATATAAATGGAATAAAGTTATGAAACAAAAAAATTTAATTACTCTTTTTAATGAAACTTATAAATTAACTAATCTTATTGTTCAAAAAAAATATGGTTATGATTGTGAAATAGAAATACCTGATGGATTAAGTCAAAGTCAATTAAAAGATAATCAAGAATTCTTAGATAATGCATTTGGTTATGTTTATATAGACTATAAATCATTTACTAATAAATTATCTACAAAAATTGTAACAGAACCATTACCTGATAACTATAAATTTGAACCAGTAAAAACTAAACCATACCAATTTTATGTAGGAACTACACATTATTATTCAAATGTTGTTGTTAATATGTCTGTTGATCCCCATATATTGCTTAGTGGCTCCACTAATTCGGGTAAATCAATATTATTAAAAATGGCAATTGCTAATCAAATATATCAACATACTGAAGAAGAAATAGAATTTTATTTCATTGAAACAGCAGAAAAAACTAATGATTTTGATGATTTTCTTAAATGTAAACAGGTAAAAGCTTTTGCATATAATTATAATTATGCATATAAAACTTTAAATTATATCAATAATCAAATAAAGACAAGATCAAAGATATTTTCAAAATATAAAACTAAAAATATTTATGAATATAATAAAAAAATAAAAAATTGTACTTTGCCTTTTATAAATCTTGTAATAGAAGAAATCCCTTCATTAATGCCTGATACTGAAAAAACTGATTTAGACTATATCATAAAAACAAAATGTATTAGATTATTAAATACGATTGTTTCACAAGGTAGATTTGCAGGAATATATATAATTGGAACAGTACAAAGAAGTGATAAGGAAAGCATTAAACCAACTATAAAATCAAATCTGAACACACGAATAGCTTTAAAGCAAAATAATGAAGCAAGTTCATTAGTAGTTATTGATTGTGGTGATGCCGTTAGTTTACCCCCTCGTGAAGCTATTGTTCTTACATCAGGAAATTATACTAAAATCAAGACTCCTTATATAGATGATAAAGTTATTTATAATTTAATTAAAAATTCTATTGATAAAAAACATAAACTAATGACATTTAATAATTCTTATCAAGGCACCGAAGCAATTCCACCAATTAATAATGTTACAGATATTACTAAAAAAATGAATAAATCTAAAGGGGATGTTTGCATAGATGGCTTATTTGACGAAAAAGGACGAATCAATCTTTAAATATCTTAATAAATATAAAGGTATAACTATTCAACAAGCATCTTTAATGTTTTTTCCGCACAATCAGCATAGTTATACTTATGCAAGATTGAAACTAAAAAAAATGTATGATAAAAAACAACTTAAATTTTATAAAAATGATATTACTAATGAATATATTTATTATATAGATGGCAACCCAAAAGGACTACTCACCCATGATATTCTTTGTATGACCTTATATGCCAATTTTATTTATTATAATATTAATATTTTATATTATAGTAACCATGAATTGTTATTAAATGGAGAAATAAAACCTGATGGTTTTATAATTTATCAATTTAATAATAAAACAAAAGCTGCATTTATTGAGTGTGATATTTTCCATGAAACAGATAATAAATATGAAAAACTATTTGAGACAGGAATTATGCAAGACAAATTTGGTGATTTTCCTAATGTGATTATTTTAAACAAAACATCTCAAAATAAATATTCAGACAATTTTACAATTATAAATATGGATTTGAAATGTTCAAATTTTGTGGAAAAGGTATTCTCCTTTTAGCCTTTTCCAATACATATCACAAAAGAAAGGAATGATGTACAAATGTTTTATAAATTAGTATTAATATTATCTCTTATCAATTTTTTACCAATATCTTTATATATTACAAAATTAATAATACTTAAAAAAGCAAAAGAAAATGCTAAAAAACAAGAAGCTTTACTTAAAAGTACAGAAATAATTAATAAAATTAACTGCAATGAAAAACTTAAAGAAAACTATGACAAAGAACTTAAACCACTCTATGAAGAGGCAAGAAACCTTTTTAATCAACAAATGAAAAATAAACAATTATCACATGAACAAATTTTATATTTAGAAAATATTATTAAAGATGAATTAGGTGAATATGTTCATGATTATGATAATTACAGTATTATAAAGAATGGTGAAGTACAAAAAGGATTTAAAAATGACTGCCACAAAATTTATGTATATATGAAATCTTATCATATAGATAAATCAGGTTGGCAAAGAATCATTAATTATTTACAAACACAATAATAATAAATTTAAAGAAGAAATACTTATGAAATTAATTTTTCTTCATGAAACACTAAAGCAAATAGTTATTAAATTTGGTTGGGATAATTTATTATTATTTCTCCAAGATATGTGTCTAACGTTTGATTTATGCAACGTTAGCACAGCATAGTTTGAAGATGAAAATTTCATTCTTAAAGCCAAAGGGGTTTATGAAGATTTAATTATTAAATGGGCTTAATCCCAAAAATCTTCCTCCCCTTTCCCACTACATATTTATTATACCCTATAGTAGATCCATGAACTGCAAATAATCATAGATAAATAGAATTTATATAACTAATAGATTATCTATTTTTATTTATTATTTTCTAAAATAAATTATGTCTTAAACCATTGGTAATACTATGTTATAATGAATTATTATAATAAAAAAATAAGCAGAATCTATATAAATTTATAAATAATATTAATTCGTAATTTAATAGCCCATGAAACTACTATAGTAATCACTCTATTGATTCTAATAAAATCCTTTTCTTTGTTTTTTTATCAAAATCATTAATATTAATTAATAACTTTTTTAATTTATCAATTGATGTAGAATTTAATAATTTTTGCATATCATCATAGTTTAAATCTGCTGCCTTTAAACCTTCAATAATTTGAGGAATTGTATTATATTCATCATTTATACAAGTTGCACACGTTTCATCTTTACCATCTTTAAAAATAAACTCTACCCCTATAGTATTATCATGAAATTCCTCTATAAATCCTATATTTATCAATTCCTTGCAAGCATCTCTTATCCTTCTTTTTTTATACTTATCTGGCTTTTCATCTTTCGGATCAGCAGTTCTTAAAGGTATTCTTTGATACAATGTTTCCCATTTTAAAAATACTTTTTTTCTTTCCGCTCTCCATTTGGATAATAATAAAAATATCTTTTTTGATATACCTATTTTTAGTTGTGAATATTGATCATAATTAAAAATTTTAAAATATGAATTACATAAACTTTGATATATAAAGTCATCAAGTGTAACACTTGTAACATCTCTTATTTGTCTATAATCTATTCTCTTTTGATTAGTTTTTAATTTACTATATCTATAACTTCTATAATTTTTTATAATACCTATTGATTCTTTTGATTCAGTATTAAAATATTTTTTTGTTTTTGCATCAAAAAAACAAGCACCCGATTTATTATAGATAGTTGTATCATTTAAAATTTCTAGAGCAGTATCTATTTTTTCAAAGTTATTTTTCCCAAAACTTTTATACCCCATTTCTCTAGCCAATTCAGAAAATGTAAAGTGTATAATCTTATCCATACCCCATTTATTTTTATCATAATTAAATCTAATACCTTGATTTTGTTTTTGATAAATCCTAAATAAAGCTGTTAAAACATCAAAGCAATATTCATCTGGGACACCCCATTTTCCACTTCCTCTTACTTCTATTTTCCTTTTTATCCCTTTACTATCAGTCCATACAAATTCAACAACTGTAGTAGGTTCTTTTGTTCTAAAATAGCATATAAAAGGAATATCAATTAAATTTCCTTCAATAAAAGACTTATCCACAGGTATAGTCAATACCTTTACTTTATTTGATGGTTTCATATCTCTATAAGTTTCTTCTTTTTTAGGCTTATCCACAGACTTATCCACAACCTTATTATTATTCAAAGTATTGATGATACTCAATTGTTCTTCCTTATCCACATTATACACATCCTTTATATTGTTAATAACTATTTCCCTATAGTAGTTTCATGATTATACCTATAGTTTAATCATTATCTACCCTATAGTCAATTCATGAAATACCCTATAGTAGATTCATGAACTAAAAAACCTGTAAACCATTGATGTATAACGATTTGCAAAATTGATAAGATCTAAGTATATAAGAATATATATAAGATAAAGATATAAGAGAGAGAGATAAGAGAGAAGAATCCCCTCTTTTTCTCCCTAATTTTGTTTAAAAATTTTAAAATATATACTATAGTAGTTTCACGAACTTTGTATAATATTATAATTTACTTTAAAACTTGTACATATCTATTGTTCTAATATGCCTCTAAAACGCCCCTATTTGACCTACAATGCATGAAACTATAAAAAAGGTATAATTATATGTCTTAAAATAAAAACACGCTTAAATCGCCTTGTAGAGAATTAATATTATAAATAAATATTATTTATTTTCTCTAGGAGCCGTTTTAAGCACTTATTTTATTTCAAGTGAGTAAATATACCTTTTAACTATAAAATGCTCACTATGAACCCCACAGAGCGTTTAAATGGCATTGTGAGACATACTATTACATGAATTATTTTTCATTCCACATATTCTCTATTCCATCAGCAATACTATTAATTTTTTTAGTTTTTTTCTCATCTTCTTTTGCTATTGGACTATCTTTTAATTCATTTACTATTTCTTCATATTTTTCAGGTGCTGTAGTTTGAATATATTCAAGTAACATTTCTTTCATTTTAAATGCAAAATGTCTTCTTGGTACAGTATCATTGAGAAAAGTATATATTACCATATCAGTAATTTCATTTTCATAAAAGGAAATTAAAACTTTATCTTTCACTTTCGACATCCATTGCTGCCTCCTCTTCTTCTATTGTTGCATATTTCAATTTAGCACATGAATAATAACCATTTACTATGGCCATTTGTGGAAATTCGTAAGTCATAAAAGGTTTATTATAACTATTTTTAAATTTCTGAGTTAAATTTTGTTTAAATTCTTGGTTATTTAATATTCCACCACTTGCAATAAATATATCAACACTCTGTAAATAACTACCTAAATTACTTTCACATTGTTGAAAAACATAATCTGCATATTTTTCAAAGACAAAATTAAGAGAATCTTTTATATCAATTTCTTTATCATTAATAATAAATTTTCCAGTTTCTATTATTTCCTGTAGCTTAGATTCTGCTATATCTGTTATTTTATACTCTGTATTTGCATATTTATTAACTATAATTTCTTTTAATTGCTTATAGCAACGGATAACCCCTTCACAATAAGATAATGTTCCTGGTTGTTTTATAACCTTATAGTTATTTACAAGTAAAAAGTCTGCTGAACCATGACCTAAATCAAGTGAACATATAAATTTATTTTGTTTATTTTCAGGAAGAATAAAAATAGGTGCATATGGCTGTAACAAAAATAAAACATCTTTTAAATTAACAGATTTTTTAATTTCTCCCATTGAACATAAATAACTAAAATTATATGTTCCTTGTAACCATTTTTCAAATTCATCTTTTTCACTTCTTAGAAAATTAGGTAATCCCAGACATACAGAAACATCAAATTCTGATTCTTTAGAAGCAAAACCTAATAAACTTAGAATTTCAATTAAATGAAATATATTTCTCCTATCTTTGCTATATCTATGAACTGCATCTAATTGATTATTTTTACAAAGTGTACCAACCATATAATATTTATTGTGATATTGCAAAATAATATTATTAGTATCTAGTTTATCTATTTGACTTGCTAAATCTAATGCATCTGATTTTGTTATTTCTTCAATATAGTTTTCAATAATATAAGTGCCATTTTCAACCTTCTCAATACCATATCCATACCCACTATCTAATCCAACAATAACATTATTCATAAAATAACCTCCTTTAAATAAAATATTATATTTAAAGTGTAACTCATTAAAAATAATTTGTAAAGCCTAAAACTATATAAAATTTATGAATCTATAACTAATAAAACTACAACTAATTATAGTAACCTATAGCTAACTAAAAATATATAAAATTAAATGAATAAGTAACTATATACAATTAATATCAATTAAAGTAACTTTTACTTATTAAATATAACTTAAAGTTAATTAGTAACAATTAATAATCAATAGTAGTAGGTAAAAGTGGTTTCTATAACTAATTAACATTACTATCCTCAATATTATCATTATTAGTAGTAATAATATGCTTTTCATTTTCTAAAATTTTATTATATTGCTGTATTTGTTCAGTTGTTGCTTTATTATTATTAATTAAATATTTAATTCTTCCCTTATAACCATTAATTTTTCTGTTATTATTTTTATATTTTCTACTATTTATAAATATTCTATTTTCTTTATATTCTAATTTATATAATTTAATGCTCTCTTTTAAATTATTATTAGCAGTTTCTTCATTATTATCAATAAGTAATGTATATACATTATTACTTTCATGTAACTTTTTATTACTATCACCTTTTAAATAATATAATCCTGCATTACCAATTCTAATTAAATTAAGTCCAATAAGTATATCATTATATTTTTTAATTACATTTTCAGTTATATTTATATCTTGTATAATTCTTTGATATGTAGGATAGCAGGTTTCTGACTTACCACCATAAACATTTATTTTATTATCATCAGTACGTTTATACATTCTTGATTTTAAATAACAATAATAAACAAGTAATTTAACACTATCAACCTTATTATTTTTATATTTATAGTTTAATATCTTTTGTTTTTCAATATCAAATAACTGAATAAATTTAATATACTTATTATCTTTCTTTTCAAGTAGATTAAACTTACACTTTATTAGATCATTTAACTTAATATTATTTATATCAATATCTTTAGACAAGATAATTATATATTTTCTTTTAACCATTTCAATAATAATATTTTTAAACTGTTCATTAGTCTTATCTTTACCAGACTTTGGTATAAGATTATAGGTATTAATAATATCTAATATGGTAAATATACTAATACCTTGTCTATTAGTATTAGTATAAAGATAATCACATACTAATAATAACTTATCATTATTAAATGATTTTATTAAACCTTGATTATCTTCTACATAAAATAAATTATTAGATATAACTGAATAGTAATTCATAAATATATTCCTTCTTTTTTTGTTAACAATAATAAAGAATAAATTTTAATATACGTTTGATTTGTAATTTAAATATTATTATATTTTTATCTGTAGTAAATCAAACGTGTGTATTATTATTCTCTTTTATTATATATTTAGTTTCTTTTATTGCACCTTTTTGGAGGGACACTTTCTATCCCCTGAAATAAGTAATTACTTATTTTGGAGGGACACTTTCTATCCCCTGAAAATTTTTACTTGTTTTTTGATAACTATTTTATATATATTAATAATTTTACTTTTGTATTTGTCTTTATATTTTATTTTTACAGTATTAAGTTAATTGTATAATACGAGTATTAATTTGTCAATAGTTTTTTATATTTTATTTTTAATAAAATATATTAACTTATACATTTAGTGTATATACCTCTAAAACGCTCCAGTTTGACCTGTATTGAAAGATTATGCAAAAAAGGTATAATTACTCACTGAACAATTTTAAAGTGCTTAAATTGGCTCGTAGGAAAGACATAATATTTATTTTTTAATTGATACACATTTGTGTGTATTTTTGCATACATTATATTGTAATGAAATTTTAGGAGTGTGTAAAAGTATGCAAGAGTATGTAGGGAATTCTAATAATACTATGCAGAAGGTTTTAATTGCTGTTGATAATGGTTTTGATAGTACAAAAGTTTATTGTGTTTTAAATAATAAGGAGTATAAATTTAAATTCAACTCTAAATTTGAGAAAGTTATATTTGAGGATGATCTAAATAAGAATAATACATTTAAATTATACTATAATAATACAGTTTATCTTGTAGGGGAAGGAGCAACTTATAGTAATTTAAATAATGATAAATATAATAGTGATCTACACAAGATATGTACTTATACTGCTTTGAGTAAAATAAGTAATTTTATAGGCTATGAATTTGATTTAGTTGTAGGTTATCCTTTAAATATATGCAGCTACAATAAAGATATATTTAGTAAATATTTAAAAAATAATGATGAAGTTATTATAACTGAATTAGATAATGAATTAAAAAGATTTAAAATTAATGATGTTATTGTATTACCTCAAGGAGCAGTTAGTCCTTATAGTCAGGATATTAATAAATTTAAAGATAAGATTATTGGTGTAATTGATATTGGTGGAAAGACTATTAATGGAATTATACTTGATAATCTTAATCCAATACGAGAAACTATGTTCACAGAAGATTTAGGTATATTAATTTTATATGATGACATTAAAATAAAATTAAATAGTAGAGGTTACAATGTCATGGATTATCAAATATCTGATATTGTTAAAAATGGTTTAATTGGATATGACAAAAATGAAATTAAAACTATTATTGATGAAGTTATAGATGAACATATTAGTAAAATTAAGTTAGTTATGCGTAAAAGAAAATGGGCAATTGAAACTCTAGAAATTTTATGCATAGGTGGTGGAAGCATAGTATTAAAAGATTATATTTATAAAATACTCCCCTATGGCATTATTTGTGATGATGCTGATTATGTTAATGTAAAAAGTTTTTATAATGTGGGGAAGATATATTATGGCTATTAGAAAAAATATGAGTTTTACAAACATTGAAGTTGTTGATTGGATTGAGAAGAATGGAGGAAGTAAATATATTACCAGGTTAGTTTTAGATGATATGGCAAATAGTAGAGAGGATAAAAAATATGTTACTAAAAAAGAAATTGAAAATATTGTAACTGAAATAATAGAAAAATATAAGGATGAAATTAGAAATAATACTAAACCTGATAATTTAGTTAATAATAATATTGATAAAAAAATAACTAACTCTATTGAAAAATTAATTAATTTTTAAAAAATAAATTCTATATAAATTTTATATTCATATTAGAGATTGATTTAAGATTAATCTCTTTTTTTTATTTTATCTATAAGCACATCTATAAGTATATCTGTAAATGTATCTATATGTATATACGCATGAGAGATAAATTTAAGATGTGAAAGTATTGATATATAAGGATTTGTATTTGCCAATTAGTAATGTAGAAATAGAGTAATGAAGCAATTAATACATTAATAATAGACTGGGTAGATTGGTTAGCAGTTTGGGTAGTATTAGATAGTTTGGGTAGTAAAATATACATATTGACATAAATTAGCACGAAGAAAGTACGAAAAAAGTGTTCTCGTGAAATTAAGATTAAAGTGGGTATAAGCATTGATATGACTGTGTTTGAATGGGATTTATGATAATTAATACTCGACAAGGCATTGATAATAGTGGCTTTGCAATGGTTTTAGTGCGAAAATAGGTGATTTTTGGTGTTTTTTGAATTGTTGTAAGCATTGATGCGACTATGTTTGTACGAAGCGATGCACGAGTAAAATTGCATAAAAATGCATGATTTTGGAAAAAAGACGAGGTACGGAAGTGGAAGTACTCGGGGTGCATTTGGGCATACCCACTAGGGGTATAATGTAAACTATGCCCCTAGTGGGAAAATATAGAAGTAGCATATAATAACTATTATATGCAGGTATAGGCTTTAAGTATTGATACAGCTACATTTGTAAAATTGCTTATGCTTAAAACATTTAAAAATGCAGTATTTGAGATAAAAGTAACATGGGGATTGCATATTTTATGTGAATTAAACGTAGGGGTATCAAGGGATTAGAGTAGATACGGGTTAGGGGTATATATAAAGGGTGTGAATAATTATACAAATTTTCGCATATATTAACAGAAAATTTATAAGGGAACACTTGTTCTCACTATCACAAATTATCACAAATTATCACAAAGCAGTAGCATATTAAAACTTAAATATAAAAAGCAATACTTAGTAAAAGCGAGTAAATGGCTAATATAATAAGATAAACTTATATAAATTAATCAGACTGCTATTAAAAGCGAAATATAAAGAAATATCGACTTTTACACATAACAATATATATGATAATATATAGGTAATGAGAGGGAGAAAGACAGTACATAAAGTTGACAATAAATCAATAAAAGTCCCTGATGAGTATCTGAAAATTGATACGAAACCGCCAAAACGGGCGGTCGGACAAAAATAATAAAACTTAAATATAAAGAAGAATAAAAACGGACAGCAAATCATATACTATACTATAACAAGCAATAAGGCAGGACAAAAACAAATGTTCTTTGAAAACTGAATAACCTCAAATCGGATTTGTATAGCAGGCGTATATGCGGCTTTGATAAAGCGGTGGTGGTGATACGGACTACAAGCTACTTTTGAACGATGGAGCGAAACGTAAACCTATACAAAACGGGCTTAAGCAGGGCAGTTGATCGGCGGGCGGCTTAAGTGTATACCTATAAGGAATTGAAGTTATGCTTAACCTATAAAAGCAAAAATGGAGGTTTTAAAATGAGAAAAGGCGATAAAGTTTACATAAATGCAACTTCAAGACCTGCTACAAAACCAAACAGTTGGACAGAAAAAAACGAATTTGGAAATGAAGTATTGAAAGCAGGGACTATGTTATTTCATGTTTCTGAATATGAAAAAATTGAAAGTTTTTATCCTTGTTATACTGCTTTTAGTATACAGGAACCTGTTTTAACAGGTTTTTGTTATATGTTCAAACTCAAAAAAGACATTGAATTTGAACATATAGATAAATATGAATATAGAATTAATTTGGTAGAACATGAAAATGATTTTGACATTGTATATTTAGGGAAAATCGACTATAACAATAAAAAGGTTATAGTCAATAAAAATGGATGGATAATAAGAATGTTTCACAAATATTCTTTTGCAAAAGAATATAAAGACATTCAAAAACAGCTCGAGAAACTAGAACAAAAAGAAATACAAAAAAATTTTTTGGACAGTTATCATACAACTTGTCCAGCCTATCTTTATAAATTTAAGCAGGTTTAAATCCTGCTATGGTGCTATAATTGCCATAACAGATTTAAGATTGTAGCATCATAAGAGGATTTAAAATAAAAATATGGGAGGTATAAAGACCTCCAGCACTAAAAAAAAAGGAGGATACCAAAGTGGTAAAAAATTATAAGTGGGTTTTAAATAGCAAGGACAGCAAACAACACAAGTGTAGCATAGAAGCAGATTTTGAAGAAGGGACATATGTAGCAAACATAGCAGGACTTATTCAAAAAGGTAAATTAAAAGAATTAGACTGTTACAAGGCAGAATATGCAGTTATATGGGTAGATTGCATAAATGCAATAGCAAAAATTTTTAATATATCCAAAGAAGAGTTAGAAAAAAGTAATAATAATTTTGCAGTTATTGTATGTAATAAAGAATTTATTGAGGATTGTAGGAAGTACGGGTTTATGTACGATCCAAATAAATATTAGTTAAGTTCCAGGAGGACTAATAAAAGCAGGGTTAATTCCTGCTATAATACTGTATAACAGATAGAAATATATGGTTATATAGTATTATAAGAGGAATTAAAAAATTCTAAATTTTAAAAATTTAATGGTTATGTCTTATCCTTAAAGGCAAAAATGGAGGACTCGAAAATAGCATAACAGCCTAACCCATGGTGGTAGGTCGCTATAAAGGAGATAAAAATGAAAGAAAATTTAGAAGTTAAAAATTATGGTAATATTAGAGGAGGAGCAAACTGCAATGCACGATTTTTTTTACACGTTTGCCCACCAGAAGAGTTTACAAAGGAGGAATATTTCGCTATATTTCGCCTTTGGGATGAAGAGTTTGGAATGAAAGGATCCAACTGGGATGGTTGGTACTACCCAATCAATACCCGCAGAGAATTTGCGGTTGTGCCCGCAATTATAAGGAAGGCACAAAAACTGGGATATGATTGCAAGACGTCCCTATGGGATGTCGGAGAGGGGGAATACAGTCTCCAAAATAATCCCGCTGAATTTTTTCAAGTGCTTGCCATGGCACAAGCATTTTACAGAGATTAACCGCAATCAAAAGCAGGGCTATAACCTGCTTAAAGTGCTATAACAGATAAAAAGCTATAGCATTTTAACGAGGTTATAAAAAAAATAATCTTTTACAAAAAATCCACGTAACAGCTTGACCCTTGGCGGCAAGTCGTGGAAGTTGGAGGTTGTTTATGGAAAATATAATAATGAATAAAATTAACAAGATTAAAACAAAAAAGGACACTCAATTTTTCATAGAAAATTTTGAAAGGTATGCTGATGCTTTTCAAAATGATTATACAAAAAAGGAAGAATACCTCTTTCAATTTCCAGTCAGCAGATGGAACGGAACTGGTTCTATCCGTATTACAAAAAAAGAAAATGGATTCTCGATATTAGAAAATATTGCAAATTGGGAATCCAGTTATGAACTTTCTATTTCCGATTTGCAAAAAATGGTTTTTGCAAATCGAAAATATATTAACTTAGAGCTTCAACGTCAGAAAAAAGACGCTGAACAGTTTTAAAAAAAACAGACCCTGGTGGCTGTAGTGATAGAAATATCATTGCAGCCATTTTTTTATTATTATTTTTAAATTCGATAGTATTTTGTCCATGGTGGCGTACTATTTTTTATAGTAGTATGTTATTAGGGATATTTTTTATTTTACAAAGAAATATAACTTAAATAACTATATATTTTTAAAAAAAGCATATACTGGTACGTTATTAAGTATATGCTTTATAAATACATAAAATGTTAAAAGTTGTATAACAGCAATGTTTATACAGCTTTTAGACAAAAATAAATTTTACATAAGATAATAAGCATAAAATAGGATTTTTATTCTATAATATTAGGAGGTTTTTAAAAAATGAAAAAAGAAGGAATAAAAGTAAATGGACATAAAGGAACATGGTATGTAATAGACGAAATAACAGTATCGGGAAATAAATATTATTTGCTGGAGCATGAAACATATGGAGAAGATGCAGCTTGTATTTGTATTAGAGAAGACGGAAAGTTGATACTTGAAGATATATGGAATGGGATAATTGAAATCAGTGAATTTTTACAAGACAATCCAACATTAGTATAACAGGGATTCAATCCCTGAAATAGATATTATAAGTATAACAGCTTGTAATATCTATTTGAAGGATTGAAAATATAAAAAAGGAAGTGTATTAAATGAAAAAGTATAGTTTTTTTAAATTTGACACAAGCTCAAAATTAGCAAGTAATAAGGGCATATGTGAAGGTATGGTAAATAATGAAACTGGAGAAATAACAGCGACTATTGAATATGGCTTAACATCATATTTTGAAGAATATAAATTAAATATTAAAAATGAGGTAAATATTTTTCCTTATACAATAGAAGATAGAATAATATTAAATGCAAGAAAATCAACATTAAATTAAAAATGCAATAAATTTAGGGTTTTAAAGCCCTGAACTAAGTTTTTAGAGCATAACAGCTTTAAGAATTTGGTTGAAGGCTTTAAAGTATCAAATTAAAATATAAAAAGGAGGTTTATAAAATGTCGGAATTTAACGGAGATATAACAGAAGCTAAAAATTATTATCTTAATAAAGAATTTAACATTGGAACGGTAACCGATAATTTAGTTAAATGTATAAAAGTAAAAGAAATATAAAAAATATAAGGTTTTAACAGCTTAATAATTAAATAATAAATGGAGGTTTATGTATTATGGAAAAAACATATATTTTAAACAAAGAAACACAAAAGATTGAATTGCATTTTTCAAAATCAGAATATCAGGGACTTTCAGATTCAGAAAAAAGAGAATTAAAAAGCACTTATCTTTTTAGTGGCAAGGCTCAAGCATGGGTTAGCAGAAGTACAAACAATCATTATTCAGCTTTAAGAGTTGCAGAAAAGTTAGGATTTACAAACGGTGGAAGCATTGGAGAACGTTTGAGTTATGAAGAAGAACTTAACAGAAAAGCAGAAAAGGCAGAAAACAGAATCGAAAGGTATGAACAGTATGCAGAAAATGCGGAACAAAGAGCAGAAGGACTACAAAAGGCTTTTAACTCACATCGTGGAGATATAGCATTTCTAACGCAACCTATATATAACAATGCAGGAGGTAGAGCATTTAAAAACTATAAGGATAAAATAATGAATAGATATGAAAAAGGATTTGAAGAATACAGGAAAAGCGAATATTTTAAAAATAAAGCTATAACAGCAGGGGAAACAGCGAACATGGAACAATTGAAAGATAAAGTATATCTTAATAATAGGATAAAAGAGTGCAACAGTGCTATTAAAAAGCTTGAAGAATCTATAATAAGGTATGAAGACATAATATATAAAAAGCAAAATAACATTGAAATAAAAAATTCTTTCATCAATGAAAAATCTATTGAAGACTATCAAGGTTACTTACAAAATACTCTTGAAAAAATGGAATATGAACTTGATAAACTGGCATTTTTAGAAAACAAATTTGATGAAATAGGTGGAAATAAATACAACAAAGAAAATATAAAAACTGGCTATCTTGTGAAAATTCGTGGAACATGGGAAACAGTTTTAAAAGCGAACAAAATAACAGTGGAAACTCAACCAATACAGGAAAATATAAAAATGTTTATTATGAAACATCCATATGCAGAAATACAGGATATGAAAATCCCTGAAGGATTCAAAGAAAATGAAAAGAAAATTGAGACAATTGAAAATCCTTACAAAGTCAATGATATACTTATTCATAATGCAATTGGAAGTGATTACGTTATAACAGCTTATCAAGTATTGAAAACAACTGCAAAAGGCGTTACATTGCAGAAAATCAAGGTTGAAGATAACAAGCCTATTAGAGATAATTTTATAAGTGACAAAACAATGCAAAAGAAAATTGTTAAAAGCAAGTACTCTGATTTTATCGGATGCTATGATAATGGCTGGCAACTAAATTTGTATAAAGAAGCCTAGGGGAATAACCGATATTCCCATTTCTCTTAAAACACTATAACAGAAATGTTATAACAGGTGACAAGTCCTGGAATCGAGAAGGAGTCAAGGGAAATAAATTTCAGGAGGTTTTAAAAATGACAAATATTGATAACATGAAAACTATAGAAGAATTAAAAGAAGGAGATTGTACTGTGATAACAAAGAACGGTGGGAATATAAAAGAGTTCCATGGAAGTTATAGCGAAAAGTGGAATTGTGTATTTTTTGCGATACCTTCCACATATGAAATTATTGGATATTTACAATAACAGCCAATAACCTGTAGCTTCTGAAAAGTGCTTAAATGCAGAGTCAAGGGAAATATAGTATAATAAAATTAGGGGGTTGAGAAAATGGAAGTAGAAGAATTATTAAGGTTATTAAATGGTGAAATTGTAAAAGTATTTGATAGTAAAGGAGCTGTGCAGATTAAAAATAATAAGTTTCTTGCAATGGTTGCTGACAATAACAAACAACAATACATATTATTAAATTCTTACTATACATTAGAAAATGCTCTATTGAAAATTCATAATAATATATAACAGAAGTAGTTAAAAGAAGGAAAAAATAAATTTTAGGAGGTTATATTAATGGAAAGAATAATAATATCATTGGATGAGACAAAGTTAATTAATGAATTGCTTAAAAACGAACTTGTAAAGGATGTTGGAGAAATAACTAACAAAGAATGGAAAGAAAATAATAGGAATTCAAAGGATATTGATATTGCAATTACAGCAAGGATGCACCATCCAGATTATCAAATAATAGGAGATAAAACAAAAATCAAACTAATAGCCACTAAATATAAGTATAATTTGGTTATTCAAGACATGGAAACGTTCGCTATACATATATTATAATAATAAAGAGGTGATATTATGAATTTTAAAAAAGAGATGGCATTAAAACAAGACACAGAGGAATTTCTAATAACTTTAAATAGGCTCAATTCTGCATACATAACAGGTAATGAGATGTCAATATATAAAAATACTTGTAAGGTTGAAAGATGGGCAACAAGATTATATACACATTTTGAAGATTGGACAACATCAACAAATGATATGCAATACAAAAACAGCATAACAGAAATTATATATAACAGACTTGTAAATAAAGAGCTACACGAAAATCTAAAGCAATTTATAGAAGAACAACAGGAAATTGATGGAATGATGTACTATACTTATATATTAGTTAAAAAGTATATAACAGCCGATAACCTGTAGCTTTTAAAGGCTATGAAAGAAATATTTCATAGAAAGGAAGTATAAAATGAAAAAAGATAATACAAATTTTAAATTTGTCATAGGAAGACTATCTGATAATGACCCATTTACAAGACTTATAAAAATGGATGGAAATAGAACTGTTGAATATATTTATAAGACAGAAACAGAAAATGTACTTCAAGCACAAATTGAATGTTTAAGAGAATTGTCTAATTATGTTAATAAAATAGCTAATGAATACGAAGAAGCAATTAATATATAAATAATTTAAATTAAAATTCTTGTCGAATACTTTTCATTGTAAACTGGACAATAGTTTGATACAATTAAAATATAATAAAGGAGGTTAGGAACATGATGAGAAAGTTCAAGGTAAATAATTATATAAAAGGTGAACTAAAAAGATTAGGAATACACTATAACAAACTTACTTTTACATCTCCAAGTCGAAACATTCAGATTTTAGAATTTGATACAGATGATTTTGATATAATGACACTGAATTACTTATATGAAATACTTGGAATTAATGAATATGGATTATACAGAGAATTACATCTATGCAGGGAAGTTCTTGAAGGTGACATAGAAGGCTATACAAGAATGAAAAAAATACATAAGACAAAAGAAACAGGAAAGGCTGTAATGATAGCAGGATGCTGGATACCAAAAAGCCAAATAATAGAAAAGGACAATTATATATATGTAAAAGACTGGATTTTTGAACAGAATGTTCCTTTCTTCAATTTTAAATAAAGGTTTTTAGAATACACACTATAACAAAACTATAACAGGTATAACACAAGTTATAATGTGTATTCGATAAAGTCTTTAACAATCAAAAATATAATAAGGAAGGTGTAAGAATGAATAAACAACAAATATTTGATTCTATGATTGAAAACATTCTAAACAGTGTAACATTAGAAAGACAATTCAAAAATACAACATTAAAAGCAGATGGTGAATGTATAACAGTAGACAATGAATATCTTGTCAGTGTTCCGTATGAATTAGAAGGAGAAAAAATCCATGGTAATACTAGAAATGCCCTAGCAAGAGAATTTGTACAAAAATATACATATGAAGTTCTAAAAAGAATGTATGATGAGAACATAGAAAAAATCAATAATCATCTAAAATTGGAAGAAGAAAATAAATATAAACTAGAGAATTTGTATAGCAAAATTAACTTCATGGAAAAATATCAAAAATATAGTAGAAACGGAGTTAATTATTTTTGCGGAATGGAAAGATATTGTATAGAATTTCAATGTAGTAAGAATGATTATACTTACGATTCAATACAAATATATAACAGTTCTGATTATAACAATTTTGAGTTTAAATATAATTATCAATCAGTAATATTAACAGAAAATGAAGTTATGGAAAAAATAAAAGAATTATCAACGGAATATGAAAATTATTATTTGCAAAAGCAAGCTGAAGCAGAAACAAAAAGACAAGAAAAAGAAAAACAGATACAATTGCAAAATAAAATTTTTGAATTGGCAAGAATTAAGTACAGTCAAGTAATATTTAAAAATAAAAAAACTTATATATGTTATAGAAATGGATTAAGATTTGCAGCAGGTTCAAACAAACGAGGTAAATACTATAATTGTAATGCTTATCAGTTGCTAGATTTAATCACAAGTAAAGGTATAACAGAATACTGTATAGTTAATAATGATTGTAATGTAATGGATGATACATTTTTACAAGGCTTACAATATAGTCAATTAGCATAAATTCAAGGCTCTAGCCTTGAGTAATACCCATAACAGACATAACAGCACACTTCCAAGGATTGTGGATATTATTGAACGCTAGCGAATAAAAACATTATAACAAGAATATAATAAATATATAAGGAGGTTGAGTAATGAACATAAAAGTATATAACAATAACAAACTTGTTTTTACAGGTGATGCAGAGGAATTTCTAACAGACAACGAATATGATGAAGACGTTGTGGAAATGGTGCAAGAAGCAGAACAACAGGGGACAGCAGAAAAGGAATTTTTCGGTAGTGGAATCTGGAAAGTAGAAAAATTTTTATCAAAACAGGACAAAGAAAACCTATATTTCTCTGCAATAGATACATATAAGAATAAATCAATAACAGAAATTGACATAACAATCACAGCCTTACAGAACTTGAAAACACAAAAGGAAAACGAAAGAGAATATGAAAGACAGCATCCAGAAGGATTATATTTATAGGAGGGAATAATATGAAAATAAATGATAATGCACAAATTAAATACGAAAATGATTTTAATAATAAGATTGATTATTTTAAAAATCACCCTAAATATCCATGGTTAAGACAATATGCTAATGATGCATTGAATTTTCATACTGGGTTTGGATTTTTAACAATTAAGGCAATAGATTTTATGGACAGAATAAATAGTATGGATATAGAATATATTCAAGATTGGTTAGATGGTAAAAACAATTTAGAATGGAAATAAAGTGACATTTTGATGGACTTTATATAACAGAAATATAAATATAAAATAGGAGGGTAATAAAATGAAATTAACAAGTGAAGATAAGAAAATACTAAAGGAGAATGGGTATTTAGACAAAGATATGCATCAGATTGAAGAAGCGACAGCAAGGACAGTGTACGAAATGAATGATAAGGAAATTTCACAAAAGAAAGCATTAGAAGTATTAGGTAGAGAAGAATATTTAAGTGGAATTTCGAGGAGTGCCTTTCACTGGTCAGCAGTAAGAAGCAATAGTAATGGCGAAACAGTATATTTTGATTCATCAAAGTTATTTAAATAAGAAGATATTTCAAACAATAATAACAGCTATGCTGAAGCCGATTCAGCAAATACATATAAATTTTGGAGGGGTAAGGATGAAAAATTATATTGTATTATATACCTATAAAAACAGTAGCTTATTTGCTGATTATGAAGAAATACAAGGGAAAACAGCAATTGATGCAGCAAGAAAATACGTTAATGACAATTCAAAAACAGTAAAAAGAAGTGGGGATTCTGATGTTAATTTGTGTTTGGTTGAAGGACAGTATAATAAAGATAATAATACAATTAGATATAAAGGTAATAAAGTATGGTATAAAGTAAGTTAGTGTAAATATAGTATTTAATAAAAGTAAAATTTAAAATAGCAATAACAGGAAAAGAATATCAACAATTTAAAAAAGAATTAGAGGAATTAATAAATAAAGAGCTATAAAACAATTCTTTTAAACCAATATGTTACAAAAGTTTAAAAATAAAATATAATAAATATGTATATATCGCTTGACATGTGCATATAATAGTAGTAGAATAGTAAGTAAGAAAGGGGAAATAATTCAAATAAGGAAGTAACAAAACTTCCTAACACATAAAAATAAAAAATATAATATTAAATTTTAGGAGGTAAATAAAATGGATGAAGAAGTTTTAAATTCCGCAATTGTAAAAATCGCTTTTGGAGAAGCACAGAATTTTGATTATTCCACAGACATTGGTTGTTTGACAGATGATATAGCAGAAGAATACGAACTAAATGATGTTGAAAGAAACGAAATTTACAATGCTATATTAAATGGATTAATCGAAATGTCTAAAGAAGATGGCGAATATTACAAGGATGAAGATGATTCTTTTGAATTTGGTTATTCTAATGAACTTGATGTTTACTGGTATTGGGATAATACTGGCATAAGATGGAGTAATGATAAGTATGACTGGTATAATGTTCAAGTATTCATAAAAACATTAGAAAGTTTAGATAGTACCGGTTTACTCGGATATATTGGACAGGGATTAGCAAAATTTTTAATACAAGAACCTGAAACAGAAACAACATATCAAATTAAAGTTTGGGTAGATGAAACACAAAATATTGAAGAAGCGTTATCTACATCAAGTTTGACTGGTGGAGATGATGAAAAAACGATTAAAGATTGGATATCTGATGGAGATAGGGAACATTTTATTAAAGAATATTGTCCAGATGTAAATTTAGAATAGGGCAAGGGTTTTAGCTAGGGAAGTGATAGCAGGAGGTAAAAGCCTCCACCGCTCAACCTATACAAATAAATGGTGTGTTCAATTTTCTCAGAGAACCAATGTTGATGATTATGATATAACAAGAATGTACTTTAACAGAAGACCTTCGAGAAATAATATTATCATTGCACAAAAAGTTGATGATTTAAAATGCGATTTTTTATGTAAAAGATTGAATGAAAATTTTCATTGTTGGGAATGTGGAACAGAATTACATTGGCTCGATATAGAAGGTGATTTCAACGAAAAAATAACTGCTTTGCAAGATAAATATTGTGGATGTTAAGTTAATTTTTTTTATAAAAATAAAAAAAGGAGTGTAGAGAAATGTTAAAAAAAGAAATAAAACAAGCAATGATTAATATCGCTAAAACAAATAAAGGCGGAAATGCTTTTATAGTTGTAAAAGATACAGAAAAAGGAGGAATACACGGTACAGATGCAGATATAAATAATATACTTTCAGCAGGCGGAGTAATGTGTATTTTAAATAAGCAAGACGTTTTGGAGTCGCCAGATTATATTATAGAACAAAATTGGTGGTACTGGAGAGAAAACAAAATTACAAATTTAGATGTTCTATGCGGAAAAATTGCAGATGCTTGGGAGTGAAAGTTAAAAAAAAGAAGAAGATTAATAATGGGTTTATCCTTTTAGTAATAAAAAAGTAAAGAAAATAACAATATGTGGAGATGATTATCATTTTACAATTAGATTAGATAAAACAATAGGAGGAGAAAAATTAAATTTGTATATAAACGACTATTATTTTAAAGAGGTTTTAGAGTGCAATTACTCCTATTGCGAATTGCATGAAAATTATGAGAAAACAATAAAGGAGGAATAAAAATGCAAAATATAATTTTATCAAATGCTTTTAGTTTACAGATGTTAAATTTAGACAAGCAGTCGAACATTCAAATACAGCCTATAACATCACAGGAAGTACAACAGATACTACAGCAAGGCTTTATATCAGCAGTAGGACATCAGGACACCGCAAATGTTCTTTCAAATATCTTAGGTGTTCCAGTATCTGCAAATAGGATTAATATTAATTTCAGGAAAGATACAATATTGATTGTAGCCCAATTAACAGGCGGAAGATTGCCAGAAGGAGCAGTAGCACTTCCTGATGGATTTAGTTTTAAATTTGTGAAGGTAATATTATAGTCAATTAGTTACATAACAGCCGATAAAATATTAAAAATATAAAGAAAGGAGATAATAATAATGTTTAAATCTTTAAATAAATTAAATCAAGAAAACCCCTTGCTTTTAACTGCAATTGCAATAATTATAATGTTTATAATTTTTGGAGGTATGGTGAGGTGAAAAAATATAAAGGAAAGAAAATAGGTAGAAAATTACTTTTAATAGTAACTTTAGTTTTTATTATAACAGTAATAAGTAAGGCAAAAGCTAATAACAGACAACAATATATAACTTATGTTGTGCAACAAGGAGATACAGTGTGGAGCATTGCAGCAGATAATAATATTTATAAAGATATAAGGGAAATGGTGTATAAAATAAGAAAAATTAATAATAATGATTGTCTTATATTCCCTGGGCAAGAATTGTTAATACCATCTAAGTAACAAAACTAAAATATAAAGGAGGAATTTAAAAATGACAAAGAATCAAAAGTACTTAGAAAATCGCATATTAGAGGAAGGTCAGTACATAGCAAATAATTTATCTACAGTTAGGGAAACGGCGAAAGTGTTTGGAATGAGCAAAAGTACAATTCATTCAGATATTACAGAAAAGCTACCTGAACTAAATAAAGATTTAGCGGAAGATGTAAGGCTTGTATTAGATTTAAATTTGGAAGAACGTAGCAGCAGAGCGGGAAAATCAAGAGCAATTAATATGGGTTATAGATTAAATTAGTGAAAATAAAATATAAAAATATATTGATAAAACTATTGACAATATATACCAAAGTGATATAATATAATTAATAAAATAGAATTAGAAATGGCTGATAAATACGGATTTATAATATCCACTGGAGGAACTTTAGGAGATAATTATATAGATATAAAAGAAATTCTATAGGTAACCACAAAATATACAATTTATATTAAAAGGAGAGTTTCAAAATGTCAAAATGGAGAAATAGTGTCAAAATTAAAAATATGTTTGATGATAAAATAGACGACGAAAATGGATTACAATGTACCAAAGTTATTATTCCACAGCTTGAAAGAATTCTAAAATCTGAAAGAGTTAAGATTGAAAGAAATTATAAAAATGTAGTGGATGAAGATTTTTTAAATGAATTTGAAGAAGTAATTAATGATTTTAAATTTGTTAAGGAGTCTATAGAGAACAGTGAAGATCCATCTGAATATAGTTTTGATAACTGGTGCGAAGCATTTAACGAATACATGGAACAGTTATATGACATAAGTGATGCTGTAACTAATGAAAATGGTGGATTTTATGATAGAGAAAAATTTTTATGGATAGATTAAAACTATAATTTTATCTCATATTAGTTAAATATATTAGTCCAGCAATAGCCGATATTGCTAATATTTTCTTTATTATGCACAACAAATTATTGTATATAATAAAGAAAATATAAAAATTAAAAGGAAGTGTAATTATGGAATATCCAAAAATGCTTAATGAATTTGCAAAATATTTAAGATCCAAGAATAAATCAGAAATCACTATAAAAAATTATTTATCAACCATAAATGATTTTTTAACTTTTATAAATAAAGATAACCAAGAAATTAGTAAAAAATTTATTAAAAGTATTAAAAAGCAGGATATACAAAGATATGATGAACATATGTATTATAAAAATTTATCACCATCCACAAGAGTAACAAAATTAAATGCCTTAAATACATTTTTCAACTGGTTTATATCAGAAAAAGGTGTAATGGTGAATCCATTACTTAATTTTACAATGCCCAAAATACCTAAAAGGCAACGTTATAATCTTGAATTAGATGAAGCAAAAAAACTATTGCAAATTATAAAAGAAAGCAACAAAAGACATAAAGTTAGAGATTATGCTATATTTTCGTTATTTCTTACGACTGGTTTAAGATTGTCTGAACTGGTTAGTCTTGATATTGGTGATATAAAAAATGGAAAGGTAAGAGTTATCGGTAAAGGGGATAAAGACAGAGATGTGAATATTCCGAATAATACTATAGGTGCAATTAATGAATATTTGCAAATAAGACCAAACTATCCCACAAATGCTTTATTTCTAAGTGATGAAGGAAAAAGAATCAGCACGAGAACTATACAAGAAACACTTAGGGATTATGTCATCGAATGTGGATTAGATCCCAATATTTATACCCCGCATAAATTAAGACATACTGCTGCTACTCTTATGTATAAGTATGGGAACGTTGATATTGCAACGCTCCAGGAGTTATTAGGACATTCTAACATAAATACTACAAAAATATATGTTCACTCAGATGACACGATGAAGAAAAAGGCAGTTGAAAGTAACCCAATAGCAAGTATAATATAGTTAATATGAATTGGGAATACGAGTGGGAATTAGAAGAATTTTAAATGTATGTGAATCAAATCCGAGTTTTATTGACTTTTATATACTATATGTAGTATATTATAATTTTAAATATACTACATATAGTAGTATTAAGCTTATAATTAAATTATAAAAATAAAATATAAAAACTGTTGACAATGTTAAAATATGATGATAGTATAATAATTGACAGAAGAAATTAAACAAATTTTACATATAAGTAAAATATAAAGAAAGAGGAGAAGTGATAAGTTAATGGCAAACAAAGTTCAAGAATTTTTAAATGAACAATTTGGGGAGGTAAGAGTAACTAAAATTAATGAGCAACTATGGTTTATAGCTTCTGATGTAGCAAAAGCATTAGATTATGGCAAAGCTTCAGATATGGTAAGAAATTTAGATGAAGATGAAAAGGATACGCAAAGTTTGCTTACCCTTGGTGGAGAGCAAGAATGTTTAATTATTAATGAATCAGGATTATATAATGCTGTACTTTCAATTACAAAAAGAAATACTGAAAGATACAATAAAGCAAGACAGTTTAAAAAATGGATTACTAATGAAGTAATTCCCACAGTAAGAAAAACTGGTGGTTTTGTTGAAGATGCTAGGGAAGAAGAATTTATTGAAAACTATTTTCCTTCATTTAGTGAAGAAACAAAGCTTGCAATGGTACAAGACTTACTTAAAACTAATAAGGATTTAAAAGTTAAAGCTGATAAGTGGTTAAAATTTTTGGATACTGATTCAACTTATTCATTCACCGATGTAAGTAAATTAATATCTACTATGGCAGAAGAAGAAAAGACAGATATGTCAATTAGTTCCATTAAGCTTACTGAATTTTTAAGGGAAGAAGGTGTATTAAGTAAAGTCAAAACACCAGATAAAGAAAATAAAAAAGGACATTATAAAAATCTACCTAATAAGAATTATGAACAATATTTTAATGTAGTAAATATTAAAACTAAGGGCGATTTCAATAAGGTACAAACAAGGGTTAAGCCTGAAGGAATAGAGTATATATATGATTTATTAAAAACAAAAATGATGCCTGTTGTAAATATGTGATGCATAAATGAAATATAAATAAAAAATATGAAAGGAGAAATATTTAAATGCCTATAATGAGTGATAATTATAATTTTATTGAAGGAAATCAAGTTATTTATGTAGTTAAGAATCCTGATATGATGATACCTAAAAAAGATCAAGATGTGATAATAAAAGGTAGAGAGTATTGTGTTTATAGAGTTGATGAGATTCTTAACTTTGATAGCTCTGAAAGAGATATAATGATATACATAGAAAGGTTGAATTAAAAATATAAATAAGGGTTTTGCAGTTATCCCTTAAAACTGCAATTTTATCTAAATTTAGGAAAGGAGAAATTATAAATCGTAATGAAAGAAAATGAATTAATTCAATCTGAAATTATTAATGGCGGAACAACCGATCAAACACCAATAGAAATTATGCTACAAATTGATGATGAAGGTAGAACTACTGCAAGAAAATTATATGATTATTTGTAATTAGACAAAAGTAATTTTGCTAAATGGGTAAAAGGGAATATATTAGAAAACCCATTTGCTATTGAGAATACTGATTTTGTGCGACTCGTACTTAATGACGAGACACCAACGGGTGGAAAAATAACAAGAGATGATTATAAAATTACTGCAACTTTCGCAAAGAAATTATGCATGACTTCACATACCAATAGAGGGGAACAAGCCAGGAATTATTTTATAAAGGTTGAAGATATGCTTAAAGAAAAAATGAATAAGAATATGATGGTATTACCACAAGATTATGAAGCTGCATTAGAAGCATTATTAAATCAAGTTAAAACAAATAATAAATTACAACAATCCATAGAGGAAAATAAACCTAAAATTGATATGTATGAAAAACTAATGAATGGTAAAAATGCATTAGATATGAATGAGGCAGCCCATGCTTTTAAAATTGGTAGAAATACATTATTTAAGCGATTAAGAGGTTTTGGAATATTAATGAAAAATAATTTGCCGTATCAAAGATATATGGAACAGGGATTATTTAGAGTTATATTTGTACCAGTATCTATAGGTGAAAAAATAGAAAATAAACCTAAGACGTTAGTTACAGTAAAAGGATTAGAATACATACATAAAAAATTAATAATTAAGGAGGATTAAAAAATGTATATAAATGACATTACAGATAAGGAGGAATATAAGATAATAAGGAAACGCAATAAAATTACACTCAAAGATGTTGCTGATTATATTGGATCTGATATTAGTACAATAAGCAGATGGGAAAACAATAAAAGATATATGAGTAATGAACAAGTACAAAGATATGTTAATTTTATAACAAAATAGGTGTAAAAAATGAATAATTTTAAAAGACAAAAGAAGCATTAATAGTAAAGGGTTATAAAAGTATTGGAATTTATAAAAATAATATGAAAGGGAAAAATACTTTATGAATAAAAAAGATTATTTTAGATGTAGAAGTTGCAATCATTACCAAAGAGAATATGAAAAATGTGAAATATGTGGATGCAATGATTTAATTAAAGTGATAGAAGATGAATATAATGCGAATTACATTGTAGAAACATTAGAAAAACAACTTTTAAAGGTAAGAGGATAAAATATTTATATACATATTTTTTTAGTAGATAAAACTAATATTTTATAAAAAATAAGTATAAATAATTTAAGTTAACTATGTATAAAACTCCTTTTATATGGATATACTTTATAATATAAAGATGATTTCTTATATACATAAAAAATAAATATAAAAAGGTATTGACATTAATTAATAATAATGTTAATATAATGTATAAGAAATTAAATATCAAATATAAAGGGAGTTGAGCGAAATTGGGTGACATAAAGCAACTTTTTATACAAAAGGGAGATTTATATTGGGCAGACTTGACAGAAAATAAAGCAGAATCAAGGCAAGGAGGGAAAAGACCGTTTTTAATTACCTCGAACAATATGGGAAATGCTTCTTCTTCGACTGTTCAAGGTGTACCACTAACAACAAAAAGGAAAACGAGATTACCTGTTCATGTTGAACTTGGACTTGAATGTGGTTTACCAACAACATCTATTGCATTAATAGAGCAAGAAGTTACAATACCTAAATCTTGGTTAGGGGATAAGATAGGTCATTGTACATATGAAAAGATGCAAAAAATCGAGAAAGCTTTATTAATTCAAAAAGGTATAGACGAAGAATTAATAGGCTTAATATGTGCAATTAACAATTTAGACGAATATATAGAACAGGATTTGTATATGCCTGAAATAGGTAGCATTAAGTCTGCAAGAGCTATAATAATGAATAAGTTAAAAATATATTGTGATGAAAGGAGGTTGAATTTTTTTTTATAAAAGTCGGCAAGAACACTCGTGACTTTAGTCATGAGATGAATTGCCGACATAATTCTTAAGTATAGTAATAATTAAGTTATTAAAACTCCTATTATCTTTTTTAGCAAGTTCTTCTAGTTGTTTTTTGAGTTCTTTAGGTATGGTAATTAATGTCCTGGTGTTGTCTTTTGAAATACTCATATTATCACCTCGAATATATTATACCATGATAACAAACACTTGACAAGGTGATAACACCATGATATTATATAATTATAAGGAGGTGAAAATGTGAAAGTAAGTTTTAAATACTATGCTAAATTAAATCAATTACAACAAAATATTATAAAAGAATTATCATATCATACAACAAAGTTATATAATATAGCAAACTATGAAAATAGAGAGAATGGTTTTAAAAACTATTATGAAACTGAAAAGTTATATAAACAAAATTATCATACACAATTCCTACATTCGCATACCTATCAATGGTGTTTGAAGATGTTAGAACAGGATTGGAAATCTTATTTTGCTTCAATAAAAGATTATAAGAAAAATCCAAATAAATATTTAGGATTGCCTAAACCACCAAAGTTTAAGAATACAAACAATAAAAAGAACGAGATAATATTTACAACAGCAGGGATAAGGTATAAAGATAGCATATTAAAGTTATCATTATCAAAGGCAATACAAGATAAGTTTCAGGTTCAAAGTCTAAATTTTGATATGAAGAATGTCAAAATACCTGTGAAATTATCAAAGATACAACAAATAAAAATGCAATGGGATAATTCGTCTAAAGTATGGTATTTATTAATTATATGGGATAAGGAAGTAGAAAATAGAGTAACTGGTAATAATGTAATGGCAATTGATTTAGGATTAGATAATCTTGCAACTTGTGTATTTAAAGATAATCCACAATGCATTATATTTAGTGGCAAACATATTAAAAGTAAAAATGCTTATTATAATAAAGAAATAGCAAGGTTGACTTCTATTGCTATGAAACAATGTAAAAATAGTAAACATTTTAGAAGAACAAAGCAAATAATTAAACTACAAACTAAAAGAAATAACTATATTAAAGACCAAATACACAAGATTAGTAAAAACATAGTAGAATTAGCATTAACAATGGATTGTAACACAATAGTAATAGGTGATTTTTCAGGAATAAAGCAAGAAAATCACACTAAAAGTTTTGTTCAGATACCACAGCAAGAATTAGTAAATAAGATAAAGTATAAAACAAAATTAGCAGGATTAAAAGTAATAATGGTTAATGAATCATATACCAGTGGATGTAGTGCAATAGATTTAGAAGAAATAAATAAAACTAATTATAATAAATCCAGAAGAATAACAAGAGGTCTTTTTAAAACAAATAATGGTATGTTAATTAACGCTGATGTAAATGGTGCATTGAATATATTAAGAAAATATATCAAAGGTATTCCTAAAGCGGTGCAAACTGTGAGGGATAATGGGCGATTGGACAGTCCGTTGAGAATAAGGATTGCATAGCGGTCAAACTTCTCAAGAATCCCGCGACTTTAGTCGTGGGAGGTTCAATGTTGATAATAATATTAATTATTACAAAAATAAAAAAGAAGAATTGGGGGATGTTTTAGATGCTTAGTCAAAAAGAAATAAACAACATGGAAGAAGATATTAGGCAAATATATATGGATAAAGATTATGAAACTTGTATTACAAAGTGTAAAGTATTAATAACTAAATTGAGGAATAAAGAAGTAACTGGAAGTTATAACTTATGGTTTGTATATAATATGATAGGAAGGACTTATATTTATTATAATATAGAAAATCATAATAATTTAGCAATTTATTATATAAAAAAAGCACTTCAATATTCATTAAAATCATTTACTAATGCACCTATTATAAGTGAAATTGCTTATATACAAACCATATGGTTATTAGCAAGAGAATATGAATCAATTAATAAAAATAAAGATGCTATAAATTGTTATGAGATATGCGAAAATTATTATGATGAACTAATTAATAAAGGAATAGATGAAGATGAAATATTTTTTCAATTAGCAGAAGTTTTAAATAATAAAGGAAAGATTCTTCAAGATAAAAATATAATTAATAAAGCATTGTATATATACAAATCTAAGAGTTGTGAAGATTTTAAAAAAATAGATGAGGCTTATAATAATTTATTAGAAATTATGATTAAAGAAAATTGTAATTTGATTGAAATACAGCAAATTATTAATAAAATAAAAAATATACAAATAAAACAAAAGTGGACTCAAGAAGTGTTCAATAAATCTGCAAAAACAAGAACACTAATATAATATATAAGGGGGAATGTTTATTGAAACATTTCAAAAAAATATCAACATTTATTGTATGCTTAGCATTAATAGTTACAATAACTATTCCAGTAAAAGCTAATGCAAAAGTTTTATGTAATGGTGATCCTCCACTACCAATTTTATGCGGTGGCGATCCTCCATTGCCAATTGCTAACGATTAGCTCTAATTATTGTGTTAGGGTGGTATATTGCCACCCTATATCCCGAATGTGAATAGTTAAATTCATCCTTTCTTTAATTAATTTATATCTATTAACTTAAATATAAAAAATGTCGAAATATTTTATTAAGAAATTAATACATATTGTATTTTATACTTGCCATTTGGATATAATTAATATATAATAAAAATAATAATATAAAAAAAATAAGGAGGGATTTTATGAAAATAGATAAAGACAAATTTTATAACAAATTTAACGATATAATAGACAATTACAATGCAAATAGTAATATCGTTAAAGCAGTTGCAAATGATATGACTAGACATAATGTTTTGCCCGTGGAAACAAATGCTATAATGACAAGAACAAAAGCGGGAGAAAGACCAGATATTAAACTTTTGTATTTAATATTAAAATACACATACAATGAAGTTTTACAAAGACCAGAATTTAAAGACATGGTTGATGAATTAGATCCTAAAATATACTTTACCGATATTGAAATGCAAGAGTATGATGCATATAAAGCAACAAATATAAAGGATAAAATAGATTTTCCATTAGTATTTGAACCAGTTATAAGAATAGCTGATGATCAATTTATAACAAAAATTGATATTAAGCGTATGAATAAAATGTTTGATTCAGGAATTGTTGGGTATAGTCTTGAAATGCAGAGGAATCCTAAAATAAAAATTGTAGATGGTAAAGCTAAAAAGTATATAAATCTTAATAATAATGCTGTAAACTCAATTGAAAAAAAAATGGAGGAAAATAAGTTTATTCCTAATACCTTAACAATTAATTTGGTAAGTGACGGAACAGATAATTATGAATATGATGAAAATAATTTAAGACTTATTATAAAATCAGGCAAGATTTTTAATACAGACGGTTATCATAGAAATTCTGCGATATTTAAAGTTTTGAGAAAGAATCCAAATAAAGATTTTACGATGGAATTGAGAATTACTAACTTTGATGTTGAAAAAGCTAATCAATTTATAGTTCAAGAAGATATAAGAAATCCTATTGATAAAGGTTATATAAAGTCAATTGATTCAGATAGACCTGAAAATATTATAATTAAAAAACTTAATGAAAGTAATGAAAGTGAATTGAGAAATAAAATTACAACAGATAGAAAATTAATAAAAAATAATGAAGCCTTAGTATTATCGAGTACTTTGATAGATGCAATTGCATACAATTTCAAAAGTAAATTGGAAACTAAAAAAGATGCTTTTGATATTGCCAAGTGGCTAACAATAGGTTTTAATGAAATAATGGGTAGTTATCCAAATGAATTTATAAAAAATATAAAAGAAACAAAAGAATACTCTTTAATAAATGATGATAGAATGTTCGTAGGATATGTAGCTTTATTATCTAAATTACAAGATAATCCAGAATGGGAAGAAAGATTACTTTATGTAATGGATAATATTGATTTTTCAAGAGATAATATAGATTGGAAAAGTATGGGATTATTTAATAAGAATTTAACTAATCCTACTATAAAGAAAATATCAGAATATTTTATAAAACGAATAAGATAATATATGTTTTATAAAAATTGCAAGGAGGTAATAAAATGCTAAAACAAAATAATGAATTAGAACTATATAATGAAGAAATTAAAAAAAGATTTATAAGCAATTATACAATAGAAACACAACATATGCTTATAAATGTTTTAAGTAAAGCCACTGCAATGGAAAAATCATATGGGTATGATCTTGCAAATTTTTCCTATGATGATTTAGATAAATTGTTTTCAGGATTAGGTGCAAAATCATATTGCTCTATACAAACAAAAGTATCATTTATAAGACAATACATTGATTTTGGAATAAAAGAAGGATTAAATAGAACAGGAATTAATTTTGCAAGGAATTTTTCAGGTGAAGATTTAAAGAAATATGTTTCAAAAGCTTCATTAGATAATAAATTTATTACTTTAGAAGATTTAGATGATATAAATACTTTGTGTAGCAATGCACAAGATTATGTTATTTTTGAATTATTATTTCAGGGTGTTGATGGTAAAAATCATGCAGAAATAATAAATTTAAAAACATCAGATGTTGATATTAAAAATAATACTTTAAAACTCACCGATTATGATAATTCCACTCGAATAATAAATGTTCCAGACAGAACTATAAAAGCTATTAGAGATGCAGTAGATGAAAAAGTATATGATAAATCAAATGGTATTGTTAAAAAAATGAAAATGAATCTTATAACTGGAGAGGATGAAATAGCGGAAGAAAAAATACAGTTAACGCCATGGGAAGAAGCAGAAAAATATAGATTATCAAAAATAGATTTAAAAAAATATAGATCTGTTTCTATGCCATATCATATTACAGAATATGTAATTAGGAAAGCAGGGAGGGCTAGTGATAAAAGGGCAACTAATACATCAAATAAATGCAGTCCAACAATTATTAATGCCAGAGTTACAAGGGTAAAAAATATGTGGGGTAATGCTCATATTAATCCTAAAAATATATGGTGGTCAGGTGTATTTTATTATACAAAAGGGTATATGGAAACAAATAATAAAACATTAGAAACTATGACTAATGATGATTATTTAAGGATATGTGAACGATTTGGGTATAATGTTACAAAAAATTTTTATAAGGTTCGATATATGGTAGAAGACAACATATAGGTGATGCAGAATCATTTATATGCTATCTTAAATAAAATATAAGAAAGCTATTAACAATTATAACTTGCATTATTTAAAATTTGGGTTTATAATCAAAATAAATACAAACATATGTTCTACCAAAAATAATTTAAAGGGGGTTCGTTTATGAAAGTTATAAAATTTTATTCAACTGAAGAAATGTGCGAGATGGTAAAAATACAGAGGAAAGATAAAAAAAATAAGATTAAGACTGTAGACAATACCTTAAATAACTTAGGAATTTATTGTAAAATGTCTGTTGGAGAAAAATTACTTTACTATGAAAATTTTATTGATTCTGATAATAAGTTTAAAGGAATAATTGAATTTTTTAATATGGATATATTAATTTTGGCAAATTATCTTATAGTAGATAATGATACATATAATGAGTTTATATCAATGTTAGATAAAAATAAGATTATACACTCTGTATTAGCTTTTAGGGATTTTCAATTTAAACAAAATAGGGGACAAGGGGTAAATAGTCAAGATATAGAAAATCTTATTCAAAATCAAAATTGGAATGATTTACACCATATATTACAAGAATTATTTTTAGAACCTTTCAGTATCATAAATACAGAATATTTTGTAAACTTTGTGGCTAATAAAAAAACAACGATTGATGATATGCTAGAATGGCATAAAGAAAATCCTTCTTTAAGGTTTGAAAGATATTTAAATCGTTTTACATTAGATGATTAGTTTTAGCCTTGTGCAATAACAAGTTTATTATAATAATTCATTATAACATAGTATTACAATTCACTTAGCGGAAAGCCCACTGCTTTAGCTGTGGGATGAACGCTTATACAATAATATATGTCTTGAAACGGGCGTTATGCTATCGCTAATGGTGTCATAGGATACTTTGATAGTGAAAGTCTTAGGAAAAATAATTAGTCTTTATGTCATTCGTGATATATTGGAAGTTATTTAGTACCTAAGAACCCCTTGCCTTTAGGCATGGGAGTTTCAGAAACTGTATAATAATTAAATTTAAAAATATAAAAATTATAGTGCTGGCAACTAAAAGAGCCAGGAAAGTGGAGGGTAAAATGAAAAAAGAAGAAATGTTAAAAGAATTAAGAGAAGAATATTTAGAAAAAATTGTTAACCTTGAAAAGATGGATGCAGATATTGTAAGTTTATTGGATGCTCAAGAGGGGATTTATGAATATTGCAATAATCATTCTGATGAAATGATTAAAAAATTTAGAATTGAAATTAGCTATCAAAGGGAAGAAAATATTAATAAATTGTTAACTGGAAAATTAAAAATTAAATTACAATATCATGATGGTGAATATTTAAGTGGATATGAAACAACTGGCGAAGGATGTTCACAAGCAGATGAATTATTAGAAAAATTAGAGGTTGCTCATTATGTATCAGGATGGGGAACCATAGTAGACGATAAAATAGTAAAAATGTTTGGTGAGGAATTTACTTATCAACAAGTAGAAGAATATGCAAAGCCTATTTTAGAAGAAAAAGAAAAAAATATAAAGCAAAGAGAATTAAAAAAGAAAATAGCAAAAGAAGAAAAATTTAAACAGGCAAAAGAAACAGGGAAACCAGTTCCATTAGACAAATATGTAACTAACTGTGATAAAACTGTAGAGGATTGTAGTTTAGATCTTATAACGATTTATGCAATGCCAGATGGAACTGAAAAGACAGAAAGAATCCATAGCTATTAATTATTATTTCAAAATTATGCTAAACAGTTTTAGTTCAGGAGTTGCCGAAACTTCTACTTTTTAAAAGTAAAATATAATAAAATATAAAATATAAAAATGAAAGGATGGTAATGGAATTGTTAAAATTAAGAACTGGAGCATATTTTTATTACAGAAATCATGTGAAAGGTAACAAAAATACTGATTATCAACTTGCTAAACTAAAATTAAACCGTAATGTATTATTAGCAAAGAAGTTGCCAATTAAAAAAGATAGACCTAATAGATTATTATATTATTATGGTAACTTAGCAATTATTGTGGAAGATGACACTATAGTATGGTTGCAGAATTATAGAGATAGAAATAATCATTTTTATGTAGATAAAAACAAATATAAAGAATTAAACAAAACATTAGGAATTAATACATATAAAAGTGAACTACCACGAGCCTAAAGGCATCGTGGCTTCTAGGAGCCTAAGTTCACC
>ENA-UOOI01000819-UOOI01000819.1-fermentation-metagenome-genome-assembly--contig:-NODE-819-length-37089-cov-7.226117_pt1 | contig 37089 bp, 42 predicted proteins | sample MGYA00245779_ERZ724027 | MGnify/ENA primary metagenome ERZ724027 (study PRJEB28704, sample SAMN03018318) | fermentation metagenome | biome: anthropogenic terrestrial biome; feature: soil; material...
ACCCGTGCCTTTGCCGTGAAAGGGCAATGTCCTAGGCCCCTAGACGATGAGGGCATGGTGAGCCATCGGGGATTCGAACCCCGGACACCCGGATTAAAAGTCCGGTGCTCTACCGACTGAGCTAATGGCTCATTTATTGAAGGCCTCGATTCAATATATTACAGTAGGTTAAGCTAATTGTCAACACCTGTTACAAAATTTCTTCACAAATAATTGTCTGATCTCTTTTAGGTCCTACAGAAACCATCTGTACAGGCACTCCTACCAACTCACTTAAGCGCTTAAGGTAACGCTTAGCATTTTCAGGTAGTTCTTCATAGGTTTGGCAGTGTTCAGTTGAACTTTGCCAGCCAGGGAGTGTTTCGTAGATTGGTTCAGCATCAGCTAATGCCTCTAACTCAACTGGAAAGTTGTCAATCACTTGGCCTACTTGGCAATATCCAATACAAATCTTCACTTCTTTTAAAGCATCCAAAACATCCAAAAGCATTACACTTAATCCAGTAAAACCGTTAATTCTTGCTGCATAACGAACCATAACTGCATCAAACCAACCGCAGCGACGTGGCCTACCAGTAGTAGTACCATATTCATGGCCTCTTTGTCTAATAAGATCACCTGTTGAATCTTTTAATTCAGAGGGGAATGGCCCTTCGCCAACTCTTGTTGTGTAAGCTTTAACAACACCTATAGCCTTAGATATACCACCCATCCCTACACCACTACCTGTATAGGCTCCCCCAATAGTAGGATTTGAAGAGGTTACAAAGGGATAAGTGCCATGATCAATATCTAAAAAAGTCCCCTGGGCTCCTTCAAAGAGTACTCTTTGTTGGTTAACTATAGCTTCATTAACTAAATAAGTTGTATCAGCTATATACTTTTGAAGACTCTTGCCATAGGCAAAGTACTCTTCTATTATACCATCTATTGTCAACTCCTGGGCGCCATAAACACAACTTAATAGCTTGTTCTTTGCAGGTAAAATCTCTTGGAGGCGATTCTTTAGCCTCTGTTTATCAACAATATCTATCATACGAATACCAAAACGAGCTGCTTTATCCATATAGCAAGGACCAATACCCCGCCCAGTTGTTCCAATCTTATTAGTCCTAGCCTTTTCTTCTAGAGAATCTTGCAAAATGTGGTAAGGCATAATTACATGGGCTTTAGCTGAGATTTTTAAATTATTTAACTGGACTCCTTCTGCTTCAAGTCTCTCCATCTCTTGGAGTAAAACCTTAGGATCAATAACAACTCCGTTACCAATAATGCAGATCTTATCTGGATAAAGGATTCCAGAAGGAATTAAGTGGAGTTTAAATGTTTTTTCGTTAACAACTACAGTATGTCCAGCATTATTCCCACCTTGGTATCTGACTACCATATTGGCTTTGCTAGCTAGGTGGTCTACAATCTTGCCTTTGCCTTCGTCTCCCCATTGAGAACCGATAACAACTAGCCCTGGCACTATGCCACCCCCAATTTTATTTAGAAAACTGCACGGAAACATTATACTCCTTCTTTGTTTAACCGCAATAAATATCTCTTTAGTAGCTACTATTTTTTTTACTACCTAAGTAGTATTTACTACTGACTCATCTCTATGAATAAAGATTGTCTAGGTAATAAAAGCTAGTGGCTTTTCCACCACTAGCTTTTATTACCTTTAACCCAATATGTGCTTTGGGGACATAGTAAATTAAAAATAACTCATTTAAAGTCTCTTCGCTTTACCTAAACTAATTGTTGTGTATTACTTAGCTAAAATTGCCTCCTCAATAAAAAGCCACATTTCTTTTTCATATAACTCCTGGTTTACGCCGTAGGCATTAGCATGGACTGCTCCATCAATAATTAAGAGCTTTTTTGTGCCTTTTTTTGCATCATACATTTTTTTGCTCATATAGGTAGGTACATAGTTATCGTTACTACCATGAACAAACATCACTGGTAGCTCGCTATCTTTAACAGCCTCTAGTGGACTAACATCAGCCAATCTAAATTTAATTCTCTTTTTCAGCATCAAATCAAGAATATTTAAGACCGGAAACGGTGGTACATGATTTAATTGCCAAAGTTGATAATGCATAAGTTCTTTTAAATCAGAATATGGGCAATCAGCAATAACGAATTTGACATACTTATTAATTGCTAGATACTCTAATACTGTACCTCCACCCATAGAAACCCCTAATAAACCAATCGTGGCGTCTTTACCGTGTTTTTCTATTAACCAGTTGACCCAACGATCTAGATCCTGCTTTTCGTGATAACCATAGGAAGCAAACTTGCCTTCACTCTTGCCATGAGATCGTTGATCCATTAATAAGACATTCCAACCTTTATCTAAGAATGTACCTACATATTGCAACATGTAAGAAGAATAAACTCGATAACCATGCACTAAAACAATTGTTTTTTTACTAGGTTCGCTATTTGGCAGGTAGCTACCAGACAAAACTAGGTTATCATGACTAACAATCGAAACTTCTTCTTTATTTAACTGATCAAGATTAGTAAATACTCCTTTGGAGGTTACAATAGTATAATTTGTTACTTCAGGATACTTTTCATTCCGAGTCATCGCGTTAAAGGTATATAATGATAACAAATACAAAACCACTCCTAGTACTAAAAGCCCTATAACAATTTTTTCCATCGACTATCACCCCCTTAGCTTTTACTCTAAAAACATAGAATTATCTTGAAATGTGTAACACAGTTCTTATTCGTTTGTTTTTGAGAACACGTCTATTCCAGAACTTAGTAGATCATTTAAACTGAGTATCTAGGTTAAATTTGTTTTTCGGCAATTGATATACAATACTCAATATACTCACTCAGGTTTGAGCATCTACAATTTTTTATTTTTTCTTGGAACTCTTTTGCAATATTCAGGTCTACGTCTCCATGATTTGTAGGGAAAATTATTATGTAGTCTTTTTTATGTCGCACTTCAATATCCGCAGCTTTCATAGTGGCCTCTAAATTCGGATCGTTATAAATTGGTATAATGTATTCATATAACCAATGATCTCTGAACATCTCCTTTGAAATAAATCTGTTTCTTTGTTTAATAGTGCAGTCATCGACGTCCATAATAATGAAAAGTGAAAAAGCTTGTTTTTTTTATAACTTACATCGTCAAATTCACGGATGAAATTTTTAAATGATTTAAACCGTTGGTCATTCAATATATCCATGATACTAGTAATTTGGATACTAGTTTTTCCTTTGTTTCGCGCAATAATCGCATGTTTTAATCTCAAATTTGATTTAATACTACTGCAAATTCTATATTCTGATTGACCATGTACAATAGACATGATCTCCATTTTTATAGGGTCTTTCACTCTTCGTCACCATCCTTATCAATAGACGAAGAATGGGTATTATGAAGCATATCTTCAACTATTTCTTCAAAATCCAAATATCCAGTATAAGGGATTCCGCTATAATCACCTCGCAAATACTTATTTCTTATGTTATTAGTCTTTTGTGTACGCTGCTTATAACTTGCTACGCATTCAATACTTTTATTTCCGCCAGCATCGACACGAATAATATATGTGCTTTCCGGCGAAAGGCTTTCCATGAGTAAGGTATTATGCGTTGTTGCTATAAACTGGCCATTAAGAGAGTCTTCTAAACTTTCGAGAATACTTTTAATTAGCAAATCATGTATACCACTATCAATCTCATCAATAAATGCTGATGCGCCAGCAATACTTGTAAATAACATAGGGAAAATTTCTAAAAGCTTTTGAGTTCCAGTGGACTCTAACGAAATAGGAACATTTATTAATCTCCCATCGATCAGTTTCTTAAAATATAATTCATAAGAAAACCTGTTCTTATCAGGTGTAAAAACATAATAAGCAGCTTTAATATCAGAATATAATTGTGTAAAAAAAGTATCTAAAGCTGCTTCACACAGTTTTAGTTCTTCATTATTTTGATTTCTTACAAAACCTTTCTCTAATTGGCGCATAAACCGAAATGGGATGGATATCCTTGCTGTTTCACCTTTGCTTTCTTTACACCAAACAGAGAGCCTATTCATCCAAGTAATTACATCTAAAAGATTCGTATTTACTTTAGACTTAATATAGTCAATGTTTTTGGAATGGTATTCATTGCATAAGATAGCCATAAATGAATGTTTTCCCCAGTACTTTTCAATGCTGTCTTGTAACTCTTTTTTGTAATTTAAATCAAAAAAGATAGTCGGACTGAGTATAAGATGATTTTTTTTAAGAGAAAAAACTACTCCTTCACGCTCATTTAGCTGATAACGGAGCTCTTCTTTTATAATTTTGTGTTCTGAAAACTCCATAAAATAGCTGCCATCTGAGCCATTAATTTGGAAGCCAAACTTTAACGACATTGGTTGTTCGCTTCCTAGCATTTTATAATCATCAATTAAATCAGAAAGAGTAAAAAGTCTCGTACGGAGTACCTGCTGCAATAAGTCTTGACGGACTTTTTCATCTTCTACAGAATTAGTCATATCGTTATTAAGATCCTGTAACTTTTTTACCTCGATTTGGTTATTTAAAGTATCCAGGGTTAGCAGCAAAAATAATAGTGATGACATAAGGTTAGATTTACCTGAACCGTTTTCGCCATAAATAAAAGCAACTTTTTTGGGTTTCCCATATGCCTTTCGCAAATCAAAAGTAATATCCGAAAAAGATTTAAAATTTCTTAACTCTAAGTAAGAAAGCATATTAGCACCTCCATCTGATATATATTATACCACATTTCCGAATTAGTACTAATTTATTTAAGCGTCAGCGTAATATTATGCTAACTTGTAAAACTAGTTCCGCCCCGTAAATACAAGAAAGTAGCAATAACTCTTACAAATTGGCATTTAGTTGTAGAGTAATCTTTAACACTAGTTTACAAGCTTTCTAGGCAACCTAAAATCTGTTTACTGTGGTATTCTTCCCAGTTTCATGTTTTGAAGCGAAACTGGTAAAAAATAATTCCCTGCGTATTGGATTTTCACAGGAATAATGGCTTTCTTGGATACATAGGTCTTCATATCGTCGAAGTTTTGGATGCAAAAAGGGAAGCATCTCTAACACACTATGCATGCCATCCTATGTATGCACTGGCTATGATAGATTAGACAGTTGTTCAGTAGAAAAATCAATGTACATCGCTTCTGTTGCTCAAAGAACCGCAGAAAACTTTATTAGGTACTTTGATAAGATAATTAGCCCACTCATTCTAAAGGGATAATCTATTCATTACATCTATGTAACCATTCGCAACACTATCATGTGTTGCGAAAGAACAATTTATAGCTATATAGACTACAAACCGTTCTCAGCTAAAAATATTGATTTTCCTCAAAAAACTCAAAAATGTTTTACAGTTGATAAAAACTATAGAGTTGGTCGCACCTATGAAAGATTTAAATCTTTTTTGAAAGAAAACTCGGACATACCAGTAGTTGAGATGGTCACCTTAGAGGGAGTTAAGAGTGAAAAGGTTTTACTAACGCTCCATTTTATTAGACACGCCAATACCCCTCAAAGTCTACCTAGAAAACTAGCAAGCTGGTATCTTTTAACCCATATTGACAGTTAATTAAAACAAACATGCATATAAAAGGATAATCTCCCACTTACCAGAATAAGATCTACATATTAAGGATAAAATTGAGGAGGAATATTTTATGCATTGCCGTTCTTGTGGTGCTGATGTTAATGCTAAAGCCGAAGTTTGCACCAGCTGTGGCGTTCGTCCCTTAAATGATACTAAATTCTGCCAAGAGTGTGGTGCTTCCACTCATGATGAACAGGAGATTTGCACTAGTTGCGGCTGTCGCTTAATTAGGCAAAGCAGATCGGGTTATAATTTTGATATGAATTCATCCTCACTAGTTTATCCGAGTAATCCACCCAAAAGCCCTGGTGTAGCAGTTATCTTAAGCTGCTTTTTCTGCGGCGCTGGCCAAATTTATCTTGGGCAGGTAACTAAAGGCTTAGTTCTTTTAGTTAGTTGTTTCCTACTAGTCTATTCTGCGGGTCCCTTCCCTTTAGCCATAAATATCGCAACCATGATCGATGCCTATACTATTGGGAAGAAGTTGGAAAATGGCCAGCCTGTCGGCCAATGGGAATTCTTTTAGGAGGTTCTTGCCTTGCTAGACTTGGCTCCCCGTTTTTTACTAAAGAATTTTAAACCAGAGCACAAAAAGAACGCTGCTATAATATTCACTACCATCTGTATTTATGTGGTGGTACTTTTGTATAACCTGTTCCCACCTCATAATGGCTATCTATTTACCCTTTTTACTCTAATAGGTAGGATAAGAAACATATTACACCACAGCCTACGTTGTCCCCTTTGTGGGGGAACCAGATCGTTTTTGGCGATGAGTGTTGGCAATTTTTCTCAAGCGTTGCATTTTAGTCTCTTTGGCTCATCTCTTTTTATCTACACATTGATATCTCTTCCCTTTAGGGTTGCTTATGTCTATGGATGGAAGAATACATCTTTATCTTGGTTAGAGCAGAGTGATAAATGGTGGGAAAATCATTTTATAACGATTGTACTTGTTTGCTATACTTTACAAATATTATTAGATAAGCTTAACTGGTTTGTCTGGAGTGCCTAAATTAAGTTTATAAGTGAGGAATAATGCCATGTCTAATGATAATGCCAATCAATATTCAGCATCTAAGACCAACGAAAACTACAATAAGGTCTTAGAAAGCAATGAAGTAAAATATTGTTATAATTGTGGAGAGAAAGTTCTTGCTAAAGCTGTTGTTTGTGTACATTGTGGAGTTTCTCTTCAAAAACTACCGCAAAACAATACTTACGAATGGAAACCTTGGTCGAGTATGGCTATGTTTTGGTTAATTGTCGGTACTCTCTTCTTACCTTTTTTTGGTGAAATAATGGGTATCTGGAGCTTAACTACTTCAGGTCGCCGCTCTCAAGGCTTAGCTCTACTCATTTTTGCCCTAATCAAAGATCTCATTTTACTCTTTTTCGTTTTAATATTTACTACCACTATCTTTGCTTATTTTATCGAGCCATTTATTTACCTCTTTGATTAAAAAATTTAGCCCCCGACTTTAGTCAGGGGCTTTTTTCGTATCAGTAACCTTTAATTAACAGCTTATTTGTTGCCCACAAGACTATTTACTAAACTTATTTATTCAGCAGCTTGTACGCTTATCTTTATTTCTGCACTTACCTCTGGGAACAACTTAATTTTAGCTGTAAAAGTTCCTAATTCTTTAATGGTATCAATCTGGATCTTCTTTTTATCTATATCTAACTTGAATTGTTTATTTATAGCTGTTGCTACATCAGCAGAATTAATAGAACCAAATATCTTACCTTTCTCCCCAGCCTTAACCTTTAAGGTTACTGTCTGTCCTTTTAGTTTAGCAGCTAGTTCATACGCTTGTTGTTTAGCTCTTTCTTCTGCTCTTTTTTGTGCTTCTTTCTTCTCTTGGATTTGAGTAATTGCTCCTTTAGTAGCTTCTGTAGCTAAACCTTTAGGGATAAGAAAGTTACGAGCATAACCTTCATTTACTTTTACTAAATCGCCTTTTTTACCTAATGTTTTTACATCTTGAGTTAAAATAACATCCATTTAGATTCCTCCTATTCTGGCTTCTTCTGATTCTCTTTTTGCTTTTTCAATTCTTCTTGGTAGATTCTTGCTCTGCCTCTATACTTAAGCCAAGGATCTAGTAGGCCAATAAGTACTAAAAACCAGTTACTAAAGGCATAAATAGGGAACAAAATAAGTGCTTTAAACCAATTTGCCATTCGTGTTGAGTTTAAAAAGTATAGAATTATACAGATTCCCTGGAGAACCAGGAACCACCTAACAACACTAAGTAGGTTCTGTATAATAATATTAAAAAGAGGATAAGTGTTGAGCATATTGAGTGGGAAAAGTATTACATATAAAAGTGAAACCCACCAAGGAAACATCCACTGTGAAACAGGAGGTAAGGTTACAACATCCTCGCCTAATCTTTTTAGCACAGAACTACCTGCTAAAAAGTTAATCCCAGCAATAAATATTGAACCAGTGATTAACATCGAAGGGAATAGCAAAGGTAGCGTTTTTAATGTTTCTTGGACAACCTCTATTTGTGCTTGGGTAAATACTCCTCTATCATTAATTTCGGTCATGATCTTATCAGTAGTTTCCTGGTACAGTACTAAAAGCGGTTGATTTGTTATTAGAGAGAGACCTAACCCTAGAAGAGAGACGGTAATTAAACTAGCAACTATACCAATTATTAGTACCTTCTTAGAGGAAAAATTTTCTTTTAAGGCATTGCCAAGACCAATTCCAACTGTAGCCATAGAAATAACTAGAATGACCAGAGAGGCATCTTGCAAAAACAGAGCAAAAAAAGCACTAACTAAAGCTGCAATAATACCTCCTAAGAGAGTTCCGTGACGATAGGAAGCAATTAATATTGGCAGAGGAATCAGTGTCACTAAAAACAATGAAAAAGGCTGAGCTAAAAAAGATAATGAAACTATTAGTACCATAAAAGAAAAAATAAAGATATACTCAGCCCACTTAAATCCACCTTTATTATCGGTCAAAAGGATCACCTCGTTTATCTTGCCAAAAATGTAATAAGCTGGTCATATCACCATACCATTTTTCTATCTCATGATCTTCGCGAATACTTGCATTTAGTTTGACCAAAACTTTATTCTCTAAGCGTGAATAACTAATGCCTAATCTTTTACCTAGCAAAAAAGTAGCCATAACAATACCTGCTAAAGCCTCTAACATTAATTCCTCACGGTTTTGCCACATAGCTTTAAAAAGATGGGTGATATGTTCAAGAATTTCTGTACGCAACCAATCTATTGTGCGAATATTTCTAGCAATATCTAGCTCTTTATTCCCTTGTTCCATATCTATACCCCCTTAAATGTAACAGTTACTTTGAGTATACTTATAAATTCTTTAGAAACCTTCATCAATCCTCTATGATACCTTATTTCCAACTAAATTAAAAACATAGAGAAATTTAATTATCGGGGTAAGTCGCAAGGGATTATCATTTTTTACGCTAGAACAACAACACTATCGTAACAGTTAAGTCGCTTAACTTCAATATAAGTTGAAAAAGAGGAGGGTTTCCCCTCCTCAAAGTTACTCTTCTGTGACATATGGCAAAAGTGCCATAAAACGAGCTTTCTTAATAGCAAGAGTAAGCTGTCTCTGGTGATGAGCGCAGTTACCATTGATTCTTCTTGGAAGAATCTTACCTCTTTCAGATACATAACGGCGCAATCTGCCCAGATCCTTATAATCAACTGAAGTCATCTTGTCAACGCAGAAGGAACATACCTTTCTGCGGCGGCGCTTCTTCTTGTCTTTCTTGTTGGGCTCCATCTTTTACCCTCCTTTAAAAGGGGACTTCTTCTAAGGAATCATCGCCGCCTGAACTGTAATTATCCTCATTAATAGAGTCAAAATTATCAGCATCGCTATCTGAAGAACCAGTTCCTTTACGTTCAAGGAATTGCACCATATCAGCAATTACCTCAGTAACATAACGACGGCCTCCATCTTTTGCTTCATAACTTCTAACACGAAGCTTACCTTCTACAGCAACGAGACGTCCTTTGACCAAATTATGGGCGATAGTCTCTGCAAGCTTATTCCATGCTACAATAGGAATAAAATCTGCTTCCCGTTCGCCTTGTTGATTAGTAAAGCCTCTGTCTACAGCTAAAGTAAATGTAGATACAGGTCTACCATTCGAGGTGTATTTCAGTTCAGGGTCACGGGTCAATCTTCCAATTAATATTACCCGGTTTAGCATCCCTAGACCCCCCAATCAGTTAAGTTCCTCATTAATAATCATGAAGCGAACAAGGTCCTCGTTCAACTTCAAAACACGATTGAGCTCTGTAAGCGCTGTGGCAGCAATCTTAAACTTAGTAACTACATAATAGCCTTCTTTGATCTTTTCGATCTCATAGGCAAACTTTCTCTTGCCCCAGCGATCAACATTGACAATTTCGCCGCCATTGTCAGTAATCAGTGTATGAACCTTATTAATAGATTCCTCTAAGGTTTCCTCCTGATCAGCAACAGTGGGATTGACGATGTACATGATCTCGTAATCTCTCACTGGCTTTCACCTCCTCCCTATGGTCTATGGCTCTGTTAAAAACAAAGCAGGGACATCGGGCATATTATACCATTCTCTCAAGATAATCTCAAGTGTAGGGTGGACAACCAGAATTCTCTATTGACAACTTTTTAGTTATTAGGTGCCTTAAAACGGAAGAGAATTACATCCCCATCTTGCACGACGTAATCACGGCCTTCTATTCTCAGATCACCTTTATCCTTAGCTGCTGCAAACGATTTTACTTGGTTTAAAGCTCCGAAGGTGACAACCTCTGCTTTAATGAAACCAGCCTCCATATCTGAGTGAATCTTGCCAGCAGCTTCTGGGGCTTTGGTTCCCTTTTTGATAGTCCAAGCTCTAGTCTCTGGTCCTTTAACTGTATAAAAAGTCACTAGATCTAAAAGTTGGTAACTCTTAGCAATTAACCTCTCTAAACCACTTTCGTAAGTAAGACCCATACTATCCCAATATTCTTCTCTTTCATCTTCTGATAACTCTACTAGACCCATCTCTAAGTCAGCAGAAATTGGTACAACTTCCGCGCCATTTTCTTTAGCATAAGCTACAAATTCCTGATAACCGTTTACCTTTTCTGGAGCCATAATCTGATCTTCGTCTAAGTTTGCTACATAAATACAAGGTTTAGAACTTAGCAGTTGTAGTTCAGCGACAAGGGGAGAATGGGGTGGCTTTTTCCCGGCACTCAAAAACTTTACTAGCCCTTCTAACTCAGCCATTTCCTCTTTATACTCGGGTTTGCCGGTCTTTATTTGTCTTGCAGTCTTTTCCATCCGTTTTTCTACGGTATCTAAGTCAGCAAGGGCCAATTCCGTAGAAATAACACCTAAGTCTGCTAGTGGATCTACCTGTCCATTCACATGGACCACATTACTGTTACCGAAGAAACGTACTACATGTAAAACTGCATCGACCTCTCTAATATGACCTAAGAATTGGTTTCCTAAACCTTCGCCTTTGCTAGCACCTTTAACCAGGCCAGCAATATCAATAAATTGAATCGTGGTAGGGGTTAATTTTTCTGGCTTAAGTAATTCCCCTAATTGTCTTAATCGATTATCTGGTACTGGTACTACACCTATCTGTGGCTCAATTGTACAAAAAGGGTAGTTTGCTACCATTGCTCCAGCTTGAGTTAATGCGTTAAATAAAGTGGACTTGCCCACATTAGGCAAGCCAACTATGCCAATATCCACACTTGCCACTTCCTTTAAACTTGGTTTCCAGCTTCCGCACCACGCTTAATAATTTCTTTTAAACCTTTTTCAAATTTAACTCTTGGTATCAGTACAACACGGTCACAAGTTAGGCAACGGAGACGAAAGTCCATACCTACACGCATAATTTCCCAAGTATTTCCCCCACAGGGATGGGGTTTTTTCATGCGGACTACATCACCTATGAAAAATATCTCTGGGCTCATTTTTTCTTTTTCTTCTCCTTAGCTTTCTTTTCTCTTTTCTGTTCATTAGCTTTTTCAGCTTTTAACTTTTCTGCTCGTTCTTTTTGCTTTTGGGGCAGATCAAACAAAACGCGACCAAAGAATAAATTGATAAACCCAAATATCAATAAAATAATTGGTACAATTTTATCTAAACCTTTGGGTACTACATTGTAATAAAGAAACAAAGCTAAAATTACTAATATGATACCTAAAAACAACTGGGCCTTATAAATCCATCGAGGTACCTCTGGTCTATTATTCATTCTTTTGTCCCCTCTCACCAATAATTTGTATCCGTGGATAACTAATTGAAATACCTTTTTCGTTAAGTCCTTTATAGATTGCCTCACGTATTTTGCGTTCTGTAGACCACTGCGTCATTGGGTCGGAGTTCGCTCTCACCCTAAGTACCAAGCCAGCCTCGGAAAATCCTTGTACACCAACAAATTGTGGTCCTTGAACTAATGAGGGTAACTCACTGGCAAGCTGCTCACAAATCTTTTCTACCTCTGCTTTAACATAGTCGAGATTACTTTCATAACCAACTGTAAACTCAACTAACACACGCATTGCGTTTCCCATATTATTAGTTACTAGCTTGATTTCTCCATTAGGGATAATATGCCTGCTACCGGCGAAATCAAGTAGGGTGGTAGTTCTTAAGCCAATTGATTCAACAACGCCCTCGGTTCCAGCAATACTAACAAAATCGCCTACATCAAACTGGGCTTCCGCCAAAATAAAAAAACCTGCGATTACATCACGTACTAGGTTTTGAGCTCCAAAACCTACCGCTAAACCACCTACTCCTGCTGCTGTAAGCAATGCATTTACATTAACACCAAACTCAGGCAAAATTGTTAAAGCTCCCAGAAAATAAACTCCATAACGAAGTATACTCCTAGATAGCCCCATCAACGTATTGAGTCTACTTTCAGTAAAGACATGTTGTTTTCCTTTGGCAGCTCTTTTAAAAAACTTCAAGATAACTGTATCCAATAGCTTACGAATGATTGCTAATATTAGAACAATAATAACAAGCGCTGCTAATCTCGCTCCTAAATCCACCCAAACACTGACAAATGGATTATTACCAGCTTTAGGCCATAGTTCTACAATGGCCAATTCAATTTTCTCGGTAAAAGTTTGCATCAAACTACTCCTTTAAAAAAGCCCCTGACAAAAGTCAGGGGCGTTAAGAGACTTATTTTTGTTTGCCTAAAACAACAATGTTAAAGACTGTTGGATCAGCCCAACCATTTGGTAAACAACTCCAAACTAGCTGAAGCTCTGTATCTGCAGCATTAGACATATCAACATCGTCTATGGCTACGTCGAAGCCAATCTCTAACCCCTGTTCTAATAATATATCCATTTCCCAAACAGGAATAGCAGCTTCTAAAGTATAACCTGTTTTTGTTCTTTGTACAACAACTTGAACATCTGTAAGTGCTCTTGAGTTATTCCAAATATGCCAATCAGGGGCTTTGGCATTAGTACCAGGAGTAAAACCAAACTGATAATCATTGTTTGTGTAACTAGCAATACCATCATCTTCTGCTAGATTCATACGCAAGTAAATTTCTATGGTGTCACCTTGAAAAAGATAAGCACCTGTTTTTTCTTGAATAACTTCGTTATCGGTTATGTCGGCAGCAATATATAATAGCTCTTCATCCCACATCACATATATCTTACCAGAAAAATCTGTTGGACCACCCCATGCTCTATTAGCATGTAGGAGGTACTCGCTAGAATCAAGTTTTATAGCTGGGACCTTAGTCCACTCATTAAGGTTTCCATCGATTTTCATCTTACCAGATACCTTGGGTGCAGTATATACTTCAGCTCCTATAACTAATCCAGAAACTAAAAGTACCATTACTAATAACCAACTAATTTTCCTCATTAAAATACCCCCTTGTTAATTCTTCGTATAATATATTAAACAAATTACACCGATATCCTACTATATAACAATAGCAAGACCGAACCTATTAGGTAAACCCATAAACGCATACAAAAAAGGCGGCTAAGCCGCCTTTTCTCTTTATTTATTTGAAGCTGCAGTTGTTGATTCTTTCTTATTTAATAGCCTATCTGCTCTTTCTCCCCATTCCTTGCTGTATGGTTTTAGTCTCTCAGCTAACTCTTCAAGACCATCTTCATTGGCTTGGGTAAAATGGGCCCCTGACTCCTTAACTATTTCAACCAACTTATTTGGGTTATCAATAAGTGGGCATGGTAAGAGAAGATTTTCGTTAAAGGGTTGTCTCTTTTGATAAGCTTTCATCAGATCTGACTGTAAACATTCTTTAAGTGATTTATCTTTGATGTTATCCAAAGAATAGTGAATAAAAGCACAAGGTTCTACTTCACCAGCGGCATTAATGTGCAAATATCTTCTACCGCCAGCAATGCAACCACCTGAATAAATACCGTCATTCCAAAAATCTATAATAAAGAGATCTTTATTACCTCTTAAAGAATTAACTCGATGGAACATGTGCTCTCTTTGCTCTGGTGTAGCCATCAAAGTTGTATCTGCATCTTTTCCTACTGGTACATAAGTAAAATACCAATTAAAATAGGCACCATTATCGATAAGCATTTGAATATACTCGTCAGAGCCTACCTCATCAATATTATAGCGGGTGTAACAGGTAGAACTTCCAAAAGGTATGCCAGCTTCTTTCATTAGAGACATAGCGTGCATAACTTTATCAAAAGTGCCTTCCCCTCTTCGTTTGTCTGTACTATCTTTAAAACCTTCAAGGCTGAAAGCTACAGTAAAATTGCCAACTTCCTTCATGTTTTTAACTGTTTCTTCAGTAATTAGCGTGCCATTTGTAAAGGCTAGGAAGCACATATCGTTGTATTTTCTTGCAAGCTTGAAGATGGTGTTTTGCCTTGTAAGTGGCTCTCCACCTGATAATACTATAAAATAAATGCCGAGATCTCTAGCTTCGCCAACGACCCTATCTAAAAGTTCATCACTTAAATCATTTTTCTTAGTATATTCGCCCGCCCAACAACCGGTACATCTCAAGTTACAACGATCAGTTGGATCTATAAGAATAGCCCATGGCACACTAACGCCAATCTTTTCGGCCATATCGTGCTGTTTTGGTACTCCTAACAGCGTCGCTTTCACTAGATAGTTGATGATAATTGTGTTCCTTACATGTGGATCTAGATCTTTAAGGATTCGCTGGAAGTAATCTTTCCAGTTGCCATCTCTAGTAATAGCTTCTTCCACTTGATCGATTTGCAATCGGTGTTGTTTATCCTTCGTTAAACGCCTTGCAATATTAAATAGTTTTTTCGAATTTGCTTCTGGATCCTTGGCTAGATAGTCTGCAATTTCTCTTACCATTAGTGTTGTCATTGAATCTTTGATACCCATTGAAAACACCTCCATAAACTTGTACACAAAAAATCAAGTTGCCATTATCGGGCCAATACCACCTTCTTTAAATAAAGTAACAATACTTTCACCCAAGTGTTCTAGTGACAGTTCTTTAGATACAGATGTACTGTGAAGAACAGAAGAATATATCATCCCAAATAAAAGAGAAGAAGCTGCTCCTGGTTCTAAATCCTTGCGTAACTTACCCGCATAGATTTCCTTCTCTAAGGTATTACGGATAAACAATAAATAACGCTCCCTGACTTCACGGTTTTTCTTAAACAAGCTAGAACAACTGACCATCTCACGGTTAAGAAATTTAACTACAGCTTTATTTTTGCTAAAAAATACCAAATTGGCTTTGATAAACGCCCTAAAAGTGCTGGTTCCAGACTTTTCAGCCTCAGCCATAGCATCTTGGATCTTGTGCAGGAGCTCATCCATACCTTCATCCACTATTGCTTCAACTAGTTGTTCTTTACTGCGAAAATAAGTATAAAAAGTTCCTTTACCAACTTCAGCTTTAGCAGCAATTTCGCTAACTGTTGTTTCTGTAAACCCTTTGATGGTAAAGATACTACACGCTGAATTAATCAACCGTTCTCTAACAAAATCTTTTTTTACCTGCATAGTCCACCTCTCAAAACCGACCGGTCGGTATTGTTTGATTATTATTTCTGCAAAAAGAAGTGTTCTCCTGCTAAAACAAAAAAATTACAGGCCCCAACTAACAGGACCTGTATAAAATGCATTTATTTATGGTGTTGATATTTTAACCGGTCGCTTAACGAATAACACTGTTAAACCACCAAAGAAAAGACAACTATAAAATGTCCATACTCGCCAAACGAGCAAAGCACTTCCTATACTAGCTGGTGTAAAGAAGAGACGGAAGAAGAGATAAAAGCCTCCCTCTGCTCCTCCTGAACCTCCAGGCAGGGGAATAAAACTAGTCACCATTGTTACAAAAGCATCAGCGGCCAATATATCCAACCAATTGGCTGTATTAAAGCCAAAAGCTCGGTAAATAAAGTAAGGGATCAAAAAGAAGGCTGTTAGCTGGAACAGAGTAAAAAGAGTAGTTTTAAATAATACCGTTTTGTTTGAAAAAATTAGCTTAGTGTAACTGTGGAATTTTTCTAGTCCTGTTTCCAAGGTCTGTTTGGACTTTTCTGGATCCTTAATAATCTTTACCTTAGCCAATAGATTATAGACGAATGTTAATAAGCGTTTAGTAAAATTACGCCTATAGGTAAAAAGCAAGGTCAAGGCTATAACGAAAGAGTTAACTATAAATCCAATCTCAGCGAGAAAAAAGAAACGGGGTATTTTTAAGCGGAAAAAAGAAGCTTTAAAAAACAAGATAAAGATTGAATAGATGGTAAGGACAGTTTGGTAGATCAGAAACTTCACTGTTAAAATTGAACTTGCTCCAGAAGCAGGCACTCCAGCTTGGATCATATTAACTAGCTGAGCTGGTTGTCCACCTGTTGCAAAGGGAGTGACCGAGTTAAAGAACTGGCCAATCATTGTAGTTTTAAACGAGCCTAAAAACTTTTGTCCCCCATGCAAAAAAACTGTAATGGAATGCAAAACCCCAGCTTCTAAAAGCCAATATAAAACCATTAGTAAAAAAGCTACACCGAGGAAAAAACCATTTAGAGTTTTTAACTGTTGCCAGAGTGATTCTAAGCTTTGTCCACTAGAGGCAAGATAGAAAAGAAAAAAGGCCGCAATAATTAAAACAAAAATATTAATCCAGCCTTTTTTCATATACCTTCCTCCGACCACCTTTTTTAATGCCTAAAGCCCTCGCATAAAATTGCTCCCACATCTTAAGAACACTATCTTTAGAATAAAAGGCTTTACCTTCTCTTGATTTATCTTGAGAGACTTGATAGAAATCTTGATTAGTTCTTAACTCAGAAAGAGCAGCAATAAACTCTTGATTGTTATTACCTTTAAGATACCAAGAAGAAAGTATCTCTTTGTACTCAGGTAAATCCCTTAACAATAGAGGGAGTTCGCAGTTCATTGCTTCTAATATCGTCATAGGAAATAGTTCACTATAGGAAGGCAGGAACATGACATCAGCCATATTATAAAGATCGTTCATAACTTCTCTTTCAACAATACCTGTAAACTTAAGATTTTTTGGTGGATTTTCCACTTGCTTTTTCAATTCTGCATAACCATCAGAAAAAGCACCAAAAGAGAAGCCTCCTGCCCAAACAAATTGCATTTCGGGCATAGCTCTAGCGATCTTAATAAAATCCTCGACACCTTTTCTAGTTTGTAATTGACCAACACCAAGTACTACAAAGTCATCGGGCTTATACCCAAATTCCTCTTTATGTCTTAGTTTCCTGGTACCTTCAAGGGGATAAAAATCAGAATCAGAAACAAAGTTAGGTATATAAAAGATCTTCTCTCTAGGAATACCATAACCTACTAACTTATCCACAAAGAGTGGATTAACTGTGACTAAAAGATCCATACTTTTATAAAATTTAATTATATACCAGTAAAAGACCTTCTTCGCAATTGTAGGCAGGTTTAAACTACCATCAACAGTTTCTGGTAAAAAGTGAACATATCCAACAGCAGTTCCTTTAAGTTTAGCCAATGGTAAAAACAGAAAATGTTGAAAATCAATAGTATGGTAATGCATTATGTCGCAAAAGCCTACTTTATTAACAAATATATCATAATCGTCATGTAGACCTTCTCTAACTAAGCTCACTTGCTCTAAATAAGCGGACATGACGCCTTGGCCTTTTACTTTTTCAGCTGAAGACAGCATATTAATAGTATTCATAATATGATACCTCTAACTTTCTGGAGAATTTCCTTCCTCATTTTAGCGAGCTGTCTCTATCTTGTCAACCTTCTAACAATACGAGGTATTTGCTATGTATCCCTAGTAAAAAAGCGTGAGGATTATATATAATCTACCCTATAGAGTGGACATCCAATAAAAAAGTCCGCCTATAGGGTACAGATTAGATCTCCTTTATTAGAACACTTTTTTGTTCTAACTTACAAAACTTTTCAAGGTAACCTCTTCCTTGTTTACTTTTGGCCAAGCTAGAAAAATGCTTTCTTCAAATCCAAGGAAGCAACAGAATTGTGCATTACACATAAGCAGTTATTATCAAAACCAGTTAAACAAAATAGCGTCGAAATTCAGCTATTAAATACTTTTTTAATTTTGTAGATGGGATAGGTATAGTAATTGTGCGATATCTAAGTTGCTTTACTAATAGCTCTTCATTAATACCTTGAAGGCACGCTGCAAATATTTCTGGCTGAGCTGCTAATAAAATTGACCCATGTTGTAAGATAGCTTCACTAGTACGTCTTTGTGCACTACCAACTACCTTGTGGCCGTTATAAATAATCTCATGCCTAGCTGGAGCTCCAAAACACGCTTCGGTTAGGTTTTGTTCTTGCCTAGCCCATTTTACTGGTAACCCTGATTTAATAAATGCTTTATATATGGGTTCGGAAATAAAGCGATAAGCCGAAGTTACTCCTTCTGGCAAAGAAGGATAATCTACAGGTAATGCTACAGCATAAGTTATTTCTTTGTGATGCCAAACAGCTCTACCACCTGTTGGCCTTTTAACCCAATTAATACCATACTTTTCTAAGACCTCTAGTTTGAGTATCTTTTCTGGCTTCTGAAAATAACCCAAACTAATAGTCGGTCTATCCCAAGAATAGATGCGGATTAAAGCTTCTCTTTGTTCTCTGGCTCTCTTTAACATCTCGATATCTTTGGCCATATTATCTTGTCCTGACATGGGAGGATCTAAATAGAGCTTCATTTACTAAGACTCCTTTCCCTTACAACTATACAGATCATTGCTTTAATTTCTAAGCACTATTTATATTACCAGGGTTTTCTTTACTATCTAAAAAAACATACGTTATATTAATTGCTAATTAACTTGCGAATTTTAGAACCTATTCTCTATGTCTTGAGCAAAAAAGTCCTGGGGAATTAATTTCCAGGACTTCCATGTTAAGAAGACTGTAAACATTACTAATCAATACTACCGAACTCGTTTCATTTCAAAAAATGCACCCGCCAAGAGTAGTAAAGTATCCTCATCTTTAATAAAAAAGGTAGTTCCCACATACTCACATCGATCTTTAACACTTCTAAATACACCTACACGACTTATCGAAGCTTCTTTGATTGCAAGATCATCTACAGAAATTTGATAACTACTCAAATCTTCTGTAACTAATGTATACAAATTATAAAAAGGTCTCTCGACTTTAACATTACCTGTAGGCGCAATTATCTCCATAGACTTCTCGCCGAAAATATAGGTTCTACCTAGATAATCACTAATTATTTCTTCAGTAAGTTCGGCATCTAATGGTTTAGCTACACATCTAACAACTTTCCACTTACCAAAGAATTTCGCTGTAACTTGCTCAGAGCTTGCATAATAACCTAAACTACCTAAAATTAACATACAGGCTACAATATAACCAAAAACTCTTAAACGTTTCACGTCGTTATCTACTCCTTGAATTTAAAAGCTTAGATTCTTCTATCGCTTTAACAAACTCTGCTTCTGAAAGGGTTCTCGGATAATTATATATAGGGCCTTTGGGAGATTCATTATAGAAGGGTCTATTGCACCCAGGGCAACCCCAAGTCTCAAAAGCTTTACTCTCTAATTTTGCTAATGGAGCATCTACTAATCTGCCTTTAATAAACACTAATTCACTTAATAGGTTACTATCTTTCCAGAGTAGGTAGTTACCAATTTGCACACGGCGATACGAATCGAGCGCTGGTTTGGGCCAAGTCATAAGTGGTGTATGGGGCACTGGTGTAAAGGCAAATAATCCTACTGATAGTCCTAAAGAGTATAACTCTGCGAGAAACCTTAGTAGTTCTTCTTCGCTTTCTCCTAAACCAGCAATAACATGAGTGCCAATCCGACCTGGGTATTTTTTTGCCAACGATTTTATTCTTGCCAAATTATTTTCAAAGCTACCACCTTTAATTTTAGCATATAGACTTGGCACAACAACATCTAAAGGAATTACCCATCTATCTAGACCTTGAGCAAGATATTCTTCACCAAACTGCGATGAAAGACATACCGGTTTACCTGTAGAAATCAAATTAGGTAATACCTTAGCTACCTCAGCTACAGAATCTTGGCTCTCTACTGTTTGTAAACAGATTCTTTGAAAAGGAGCAGCCTGTATTTTCTCTAGAAGGGCTCCTTTATTGTACCTGGGCCAAGTAATCCTAGCTAGTCTATCATTATTTCCACAAAACCCACAGTTACGTTTACAGATTCCCTCGGTTAAAAGATAAGCTGTTGTGGGTGGACAGATCTGTTCTATGTTATTAAGTCCCATTACTGCAGCAGTCCCTGCAGAAGCACGCATCATCATCTACTCCTTTTTAGAAGGCACAGCACTCTGTAATTAACTTAGCTGTAGGAAACTCTTTTTTTAACTGCGGTGCTGGTTTTACTATACCATCAAATCCTATCCTAGCTGCAAGTTCATCAATAGTCTGTCTATATAAACCACCAGGACGCATGCAACCTAAAATCAACTCGCCTTTATAACCCTGCCTAAACCTACCCCACAACTCTTTTAGATAATTAATCTCTAAAGATGCTTTTTCTTGTAAGGGAGTATTTTTAGTTGGTCGAAAGACAAGTAACACTACTTTAACCGGATTCAATTCAACTATCTTATCTAAAGTTTTCTGGTCTTCTGTCCCCAATCCTAAGCAGATATGTGGTACAACCTCTAAGCCATTTTGTTTTAAGCGTAGGTACTCACTTACATAATCTGCAGGTGTTTTTCTTAGATGATAAATCTCGGTTATTACTTTATTATCCTGCGTAAAGTCAAAAGAGATCACTGGTTTTAGCTCTTTTAATAGTTCGATATCTTTAGTAGTTAAAAAACCTGGATGAATATTAAGTTTAGTTATTGATGCATGTAACTTTAAGAGTGTTTCCCGGTTTTCACTTAGAGGTAGGTGACCTTCCTTATTAAAGCCGCCAGAGATAAGTAACGACGAAGCCCCTGTTAAAACGGCTTCATCTGGAGTAGCCATAGCTCCAAGGTAGTGCCCACGGCAGTGGTCACACTTTAAACCACAGCGACTACCCGTTATACTTACAGGCAAAGTCTTAGGATCGTAAAACTTCATAATACCAACTCTCTTTATTTATCTGGGTAAAAAGGCAGTTGCTATAATGGCAACTGCCTTTTATATACCCATTTTTAAGCTTAGTACCTATTAAACTAATTAAATTTTTCTGCATCAAGTTGTGCTTTGGTAAGAATAGGATGTCTTGCTGCTTTGACATCATCCACTCTTTTTACTGCTGTCTTTGCAGGAGCATCCTTATATTTTTGGGGATCAGTGAGAATCTTTTTAATGGTGTCCGCAAATTCTTCCAAGGTTTCTGGACTCTCTGTCTCTGTAGGTTCAATCATTAAAGCTTCATGTACAATTAGAGGAAAATAAATAGTCGGAGCATGGAAGCCGAAATCCAATAAAGCCTTAGCAATCTCTAGAGCTGTGAGTCCAAGATTCTCAGCAGAAGCTACAAACTCATGCATTACACCTTCACTATACGGAACAGAAAGTACATCACGCAAAAGAGCATTCAAATAGTTAGCGTTTAACACAGCTAACTCAGAAACCCCCCGCAATCCCTCCTGACCTAAATTCACCATATAACTAAAAGCCTTCACTATTACATTAAAACTACCGTAAAAAGTAGCTACCTTACCAATCGATTTTGGTCGATTAAAATCAAGAGCATAACCATCAGGACCCTTAACTGCTACAGGGTAAGGTAAATAAGGCTCAATTTTCTTGGCTACACCTACAGCACCTGAACCTGGGCCACCACCACCATGAGGAGTAGCAAAGGTTTTGTGCAAATTAAAGTGCATCACATCAAAGCCCATATCCCCAGGCCTGACTTTTCCTAAGAGCGCATTTAGGTTGGCTCCATCATAGTAGAGGAGACCTCCGGCATCATGAACAATCCTAGCAATTTCAATGATATTCTTTTCAAATAGACCCAAAGTATTAGGATTTGTCAGCATTAGAGCCGCAGTTTTGGAGGAAACAACCTTTTTTAACTCTTCTATATCCACTAAACCATCATGAGATTTAACCTCAACAACCTTAAAGCCACACATAGCCGCCGAAGCTGGGTTAGTACCGTGAGCTGAGTCAGGTACTATAACCTCATCTCGATCTTCGCCATGATCTTGGTGATAGGCTTTTATAAGCATTAGACCTGTTAACTCTCCATGAGCACCAGCTAGGGGCTGCAATGTTACTGCTGCCATCCCACTAATTCTCGCTAACAGATCCTGAGTCCTGTACATCACTTCAATGCTACCTACGAGACCTTCCATACATAAGGGATGAGCATTTAAGAAATTAGGTAGATTAGCTAGTTCTTCGTTTAATTTAGGATTATATTTCATTGTGCAAGAGCCCAAGGGGTAAAAGTTAGCATCTACAGAATAATTTTCATGGGCCAAATTAGTAAAATGGCGAACAACATCGAGCTCACTAACTTCAGGTAAATCTAAGGGCTCGGAGCGATATTCTTTACCTAAAAGTTCTTCTAAGGAGACCTCTGGTGATTCACTCGGAGATGGCCAGTAAGCTCGACGACCTTCTTTCCCTCGTTCCCAGATCAGTTTCATCACCAAATCCCCTCCCAAACTGCCACAAAGTCATCTATCTCTGCTACAGTCCGCTTTTCTGTGGTGCAAAGTAATAGATAACCCGTATATTCTGTGCTATAACAACCTAAATCAATAGGTGGTGTAAAGCCAGCATCTAATAATTTAGCTTTGAGTAGGGGGATTTTTTCCACAGGAACTTTAACAGGAAATTCCATTAAAAATGGTTGTTCATCACAAACCTCGACACCTATCGCCTTTAATTTGTCTACCAAGTAATGAGCGTTATTTATAGCTCCTGTAGCTACTTCTCTTAAACCCATTGGTCCTAAGAGGGAAAGATAAATAGTCGCTGCTAAAGCATTAAGAGCTTGATTTGTACAGATATTAGAACTAGCCTTTTCTCTTCTAATATGCTGTTCTCTAGCTTGCAGTGTCAGCACAAAAGCGTCATTGTTTTCCTTATCAGAAGTTAACCCGACAATTCTACCTGGCATTTTCCGCATTAAACTTTTCTTAGTAGCCATAAAACCAAGGAGTGGACCTCCAGAAGAAATTGGGATACCAAGGGGTTGCCCCTCTCCACAGACAATATCAGCACCATACTCTTGTGGTTTTCTCAATACACTACCTAAAATAGGCTGTATAGACACAATACCAAAGGCCTTCCCTTTAACTCGATTAAAACCATCGGTATCATCTAGATAGCCTAAAAAATTAGGTTGCTGCATAATGTAAGCTGCTACATCAACTTCTTGCCAAGCAGTCTTGCCATTTACTAAAGGTATGTCAATTATCTTAATATCAACAGCTTTAGCATATGTTTTTAGTACTTCTCGATATAAGGGATTGACCCCCAAGGATACTGCAATTTGTCTGTTCTTTTTTTCTGCTACTGCCATCAACATGGCCTCGCAAAGCGCAGTAGCACCATCATATAAAGAAGCATTCGCTACATCCATACCAGTTAATTCTGCTATCATACTTTGAAATTCGAAGATAGCTTGCAACATACCTTGGCTAGCCTCTGCTTGATAGGGAGTATAAGCTGTAACAAACTCTGCTTTCCCAGCTAAAGCCCAGACAGCACTAGGGATCTCATGATCATAGATTCCGAACCCTATCATGGGTATTAGTTCTTTATTATTGCGAGCTATTTTATTGATAAAACGTCGTGTCCCTGATTCACCTAGTCCCTTAGGAAAATCCCACTTTTGCAATCTTACTTCCTCAGGTATCTGGGCAAATAAGTCACTTACCTGGTCAATGCCAATAGTTTTCAGCATCTTTTCAATATCTTTTTGGGTATGGGGAGTATAAGGCATTTAGGCTTCCTCCTCAAGTAGTGCCTGATACTCCTCCGCTGTTAGTAGATCATCTAAAGCGCTCTCATCGGTTATTCTTAAAGAGAGAATCCAACCCTGTCCATATGGATCTTCATTAATTAACTCAGGAACATCTTCTAGTTCGTCATTTAGTTCCCAAACACTGCCTTCAACAGGGGCATAAATCTCTGAAACGCCTTTTACAGATTCAACAGTTGCTACGGGAGCACCACTTTCTATATCGTCACCAGTAGATGGTAATTCAACAAAGACTACATCACCCAATTTACTTTGTGCATATTCAGTAATGCCAATAACAACCTTTTCTCCCTCATGTCTTATCCATTCATGAGTCTCAGTATAGTACAAATTAGAAGGTACCTTAGCCATTAAAATTCACTCTCCTTTATTTTTTCACTCTACCCTTCACAAAAGGTAGATTAGTGCGAATAAGTGCTTTTTGTTGTCCTCTTACCTCTAGAGTCAAACCTTCTGCAGGAAGACCCTTTTCAATCAAAGCTAAAGCTATACCTCGCTCTAATGTTGGTGAAAAAGTACCGCTAGTTACAACTCCAACTGGTTTGTTTTGGCAAAGAACCTGGTACCCTGAACGTGGAATAACTCGCCCTTCGGTTAGAAATGCTACAATCTCTCTTTTTATACCTTCGTTCTTGATCGCTTCTAGGGCATCTTTACCAATGAACGCTTCTTTATTAAATTTGACAGCGAAACCCACACCTGCTTCTAAAGGATTTATCGTCTGGCTTAACTCATGTCCATACAGACTATAACCCATCTCCAAGCGAAGTGTATCTCTTGCACCTAAACCTACTGGAATTAGGCCCTGAGATTTACCTTCTCTTAAAAGTTGTGCCCAGAGAGCAGGTACTGCCTGTAAAGGTAGATAGATTTCAAAGCCATCCTCGCCAGTATAACCTGTGCGAGAAACAATCGCTGGTACTTCAAAAAATTCTGTTTCTAAAAAACGCAGATATTTTAAATTGCCTAAGCCATGCTCTACAAGTGGTGCTAGTATATGCTCAGCTAAAGGCCCCTGTAAGCCAATAATACCATATGCATCTGAAAGGTCAGTAATTTCTACATCATAAAAGCCTTTTTGTTCATTAAGCCAAGCAAAGTCTTCTGCTTTATTAGCAGCATTGACTACTAAAAGATATTCATCTTTACGACAATAGACCATAAGATCATCAATTGTTCCACCTGCAAAGGTAGATAGTAGACTATATCTTACATGACCTACCTGCATATCAGCAATCTTTTGAGTTAGCACATAGTCTAAATACTCTGCAGCTTGTCGACCTCTAACCCTTATTTGCCCCATATGACACAGATCAAATAGACCAGCTTTATTTCTAACTGTACGATGTTCTTCAATGATTCCAAGCTTATAATGGAGTGGCATTTCATAGCCAGCAAACTCTGTCATGGCAGCACCTTCTGCCACATGCCAATTAAATAACGGTGTGTGCCTTGGCACATGTTTCACTCCCTTTTCGTGAGAAAAAAGAAACTTTTTCAGCTTTCTTAGAATATCTTTCTACTATCACCCATAAGTCCCTCCTTCTAATTAATATCATCTGTATTTTTTGTCTTAAAATATTCTAGTCCTACTGTAACACTTAGAATAAATTCCCGTAATATGTAATCGGAGGAGGTCTCACCATGGTCACCCTTCTCAAACTCCTTCTAACTCCCTGGTGCAAGTGGCGCAAACGTACCTGTATCATTATCGCCCGTAGATAGCCTGAGGATTCACCTCAGGCTATCTTTATTTTTAAACCAAAACGTATACCTTTATTACTGATAATAAGGGTAGGCTGCCAAATAAATTCATTAATACCTAATGATGTTGCTAAACCTAACTGGTTATCACTATCTTTTACTTTACCTGTAATGTTCAGACTATCTACACCAAACTTCATAGTAACAGTACTACCAGAACTTTTAGCTACATCAACTTGTAGAGAACCTTTATAGGCATCTTGTTTAAAACCAAGCTTGAAACTGCCTCTACTTAAACCTTCCTCCTGCAGATTTAAAGATAAATTCATATCAGCTACGCTTGTGTTATAAGCAACGCTCCATCGTAAATTGCCTTTTTTATATTGAGTAAACGCTAAAGCAAAACTTAGTTCATTCAACTTTTTCTGCCAATTTAACTGCCATTTACCTCCACTGGCGAGATACTCGTACTGTAAAGTTGCATCGATATAAGGATTAAAATCTGCAATTAATTTAGGAGTCCACGTGCTCTTTCCTTCACTCTGGGTATATTTCCCTCTGAGTGTAGCATGTCCACTTTTCCAAGCAAAAGAAATATCAAACCCTTGTTTATCTTTTCTTTGCCATAAAGCGGTATCTAGATTTAATAGATCGGATTCCTCTTTAAAACGAAAGCCTGCTTTCCAGCTTTGGTTATCTTCATTTGCATTTATTGCTAAACTCTTAAAATAACCTTCGCCACCAATTCGGCACGAAATAGAGGGTTCTAATAAATCTAGTTCAGCTGTAAAATTGGCACTAGCAGAAATAACCAGGAAAAAACAAAGCAACACAATATACATAAAAAAACCTCCTTCTCCTCCTTCTCAGTTGTTTCTCTGAGAAGGAGATCTAGAAGGAGGACCTTTATTATTAGTAACTTGGACAGAATTCCTTTTAGTTAAACATTAAAATACAGGTGTACACCAATTCTTATATGCAGCAACCTGACCTCTAACAACCTGGAAGTAAAGTTCCTGGATTTTTTGCGTAATGGGTCCTATACTACCATCGCCAATTGGTCGATAATCGATCTCAGCTATTGGAGCAATTTGGGCTCCTGTACCACAGAAGAAAGCTTCTTCAGCTATATATAATTCGGTTCGATCAATACGACGAATCTCTACCGGAATACCCAACTCTTCTCTAGCTAAAGTAATAACAGTGTCTCTTGTGATTCCTGGTAGAATATCATCTGTTTCTGGGGGTGTAACTAGAACACCATTACGAACCAAAAAAATATTCTCAGCACTACCCTCAGAAACATGACCATCATCAGTAAGAACAATCGCTTCATCATAACCATCATCTAAGGCTTCTGTCTTAATCAAAGCGGCGTTAGCATATGCACCATTAACTTTGCAACGCATAGGTATAGAGTTATCGGAAACATGCTTCCAAGAGGTAACCCTTACCTTTAACCCTTTGCTCACCTCAAGATAGTTACCCATATCTGTAGCAAAAAGCAGAAAATCATCTTCTAGCCCTGTTAGTTTAACTCCTACTACTTGACTACTTTTATAAACTACAGGCCGTAGATAAGCATCATTTTTCTTACCATTCATTTCCAAAAGCTTGCGGGTCAGCTCTACCATCTCATCAACAGAGTATTTCCTTGCCATGCGCATTATTCGGCATGAATTTGCCATTCTTTCATAATGCTCTTTAGCCCTAAAAATATACAGCTGATTATCATCCTTCGACCAGTAGGCTCTAATACCTTCAAATACAGCAGTCCCATATAAAAAACCATGGGTCATAATACTAATATTTGCCTCTTCTAATGGGACAAACTCCCCTCGCAAAAAAGCATATGCCAATTGAAATCCTCCTCGCAGAATATTTCGGTTACTATTCCCGAGCGAAAACCGAAATCCTTCTAATTTTAAGTTAAATTTTGCGACTTACGGAGTCATTTCATCAAGTGGCAGATAATAATCTTTAGATACTAAGGCCTTTTTTCCCTCTTTCGTAGTATATGTTGCAACCTTAAGTCCGTTTCGGCCTGCTCTAGCAGGTGAACCTTTTTTGACTTCATAAGGAACTTCACCAAGTAACTCAGTACTAACTATCACGTTATAGGGTAAAGTTGTTCCGAAAACTTTACACCAAAGTCTATCTCCAACAACCTCTGCCGTAATTAGCAAAGCATTCTTATGCGCATTTAAAAAACGTAAATCCATATAGTCAAAAGCAACAGCCGCATCCCGTCCTGGTGATACATATGACACTGGTGCTGAATGAGGTGAGCGTTCTAAAATCTTTAAATCACTCAAGAGAGCTAGATTATAGAGAGTTGAGGAAACTTGGCAAACTCCTCCCCCAACATCTTCAGTTATTTCACCCTTAGCTAAGATTGGTGCTTCTTTATAGCCTAATTCTTTAAGCCTCGGTCCTACCCAAGCATTAAAAGAAAATTCTTCTCCTGGCTTAAGAATCGTACCATCAAGGGCTTTAGCTGCTAGTTTTAAGTTATTCACTCTATTGACATTGTTAGGATCAAATTTTGTATAATATTTAGTTACTAATTCCTTAATTCCCCAAGACGAGAGGTCTATCGCTGTCATTTTTGGTTCGATTAAAGTAACTGGTACATGAATAGGGTCTTCTCCCTTAGCAAGCTTAACTGGTAGCTCAGAGAAAAAACTTTCGTAATCTAATTTAGTACCATGTTTTTCAGTAATTATTTTGACCTTATCCAAAACGTCGACTTGATAATGCGCGTCTTCTGCTGGTTTAGCAATTTTACTTTCTAATGATTTTAGTAGATCATTAAAATACTCTTCATCAAAATTTAGCGTTATATTTATCCTTTGATTAACCTCAGCAAGCCTTTTCTTTTGGACCATTCTTTGAAAGTAATTACCACTAGGTAAAACTGCTAGTAATTCACTTCTTAATCGAGGGTAATTAACCTCAGCATCAAGTGCCGCTAAATCTAAACTTAACGACCCTCCTGGCCACATAAGTCTAACATTTTGATTAGTAGAGATATCAACTTTACTTTCTACTACCTGTAAAGCTTGGTCTACAGTATAACCTGAAACATCGATATCACTAACATATACTCCTTTGGGAATATCAATCTCTTGGCCATTTTCTATTAAGGCCCACGTAATAAAGAAGCTAGCAACTCCTACTGCTATAAGCAGTAGGCCGATGCCAACTATAGCGATTTTTCTCGAGTTTACTACCATATATAACTCCTCCCAAAGGCACCTGTATCAATTAATTAAACTCTGTAAAGGTGCTGGTATCCGACCACCGCGATCAACAAAAGACTGGCAACTGACTTGCGAAACATTCATAATTGGTGAACTACCCAACAAACCACCAAATTCTACATGATCGCCAGCTTTCTTACCTGGAACAGGAATAGCCCTTACCGCTGTGGTCTTTTTATTAATAACTCCTATGGCCATCTCATCAGCTATTATGCCTGAAATTGTTGCAGCTTCTGTATCACCTGGTAAGGCTATCATATCAAGACCGACAGAACATACTGCTGTCATCGCTTCTAGCTTCTGTAAAGTTAGTACATTTTCTTCAACAGCTCTTACCATTCCTGCATCCTCACTTACAGGAATAAATGCACCTGATAAGCCGCCTACATAACAAGAAGCCATAGCGCCACCTTTTTTAACAGCATCGTTTAAAAGAGCTAAAGCTGCTGTTGTACCTGGCCCTCCGCATCTATCTATACCCATTGTTTCTAAAATTTCTGCTACACTATCACCTACAGCTGGAGTAGGTGCTAGAGATAGATCAACGATACCAAATTCTACTCCCAGTCTTCTAGATGCTTCTCTACCTATTAATTCACCAGCCCTAGTAATTTTAAAAGCTGTTCTTTTAATCGTTTCAGCTAAAACACCAAAATCTTTCTTTGGTATGCTACTAATCGCATTACGTACAACACCTGGTCCACTTACACCTATATTAATAACTGTCTCTGCTTCACTTACACCATGTAAAGCTCCAGCCATAAACGGATTATCCTCAGGTATATTACAAAAAACTACTAATTTTGCGCAACCTATACCATCATTTTGAGCTGTTTTCAAAGCGGTTTCTTTAATTACTTTACCCATTAACCCTACTGCATCCATATTAATTCCAGCACGAGTACTTGCTACATTTATCGAAGAGCATACTCTTTCGGTGCTAGCTAAAGCTTCTGGAATTGAATTAAGCAACCGACGATCCCCTTTGGTGAAGCCTTTTTCTATTAAAGCAGAAAAGCCACCAATAAAGTTAACACCTACTTCTTTAGCAGCTTTATCTAAAGTCTGCGCTACTTTAGTTAGATTATCTTCCTCGAGGCTATCTGCTAACAGTGCAATTGGCGTAACAGAGATTCTTTTATTAATAATCGGGATACCAAACTCTTTTTCTATGTCATTAGCTACACTAACTAGATTAGCAGCTTTGGTAACGATTTTTTCGTAAATTGCCTCACACAGAGCATCTATCGAAGGACGAGCACAATCACGAAGGCTTATCCCCATAGTTACTGTTCTAATATCAAAATGCTCTAATTCAACCATTTTTATTGTTTCTAATATTTCTCGTGGCGAAATACGCAATTTTTGGTCCCCCTTACACTCGATGCATTTTAGTGAATGTATCTTCTCTTTGTGCCAAAACCATCAACCCTAGTTCTTTACCTTTGGCTTCTAATTCTTCCTTAAACTTAGAAAAAGGTTCTGGCGTTTTCGATATATCTAACACCATGTTCATGCTAAAGAGTTCTCTGAAAATTGTTTGATTAATATCTATTATATTGCCACCTAAGGAAGCAATAACAGCAGTGATCTCGGCAATAATACCGACTTGGTCTTTTCCCAATACCGAGACAATAATTTTAGGATTATCTGTTTCCTCTTTTAATGCTTCTGCTAAAACATCTTTAGAGATCTCCTGCCAATCTTTCACAACAATTACCTCCATTTACCAACAGGGCTGTTTGCCCAAAGTTTTTCTGCTTTCTTACAATACTACAACACATTGCCTTCCCCGTATAGTGTTAAGACCAGATAACTTGCTTATTCTCCCTTAGAAGTAAAACAAAGCGGAAAAGAGGATTTAAGTGCTTATGCTAGAATAATTAGACTAGGATATGCGGATTTGCACTAATTCCGTTTTAAAGGAGGTTGTAAGGTTTTGAATCATGAGTTTTTGCAATTAGTGGGTGCTTTAACCACCTCTGCTGGATTTCTAATATTCCTTTATTTACTTCTAACTTCTGGTTTTAGACTTACTCCATTTTTAGTATTTCTAGCAGGTATTGCTATTTTACTATTATCTAAATTTGTAGCCAAAAAAGACCTAGAACGCAGACGTAAAAAGAGCAAATATCTTAACAGTCTCGATCAAAAGAATAAAAAGTAATGCAAAAACGGCTGGTTTTCCCAGCCGTTTTTTAAATTAGCTTTTATAACTTACTAATAAAGCGTTTCCACTCTGCCCATTTAGTCTTGAGATCCATATTAACCCCAGAAACAGCATTTTTTATTGCTATTTCAGGACTTTTTCCCTGCACAACAGCTTCGTTCAAAGCAAATTGGATATATCGATTAATAATCCTTTCCGAAGCTACCGTAAAGGTTGGCGACTTGGAGGCTATAGCTTGATCTCTAAAAATCTGTTTATCTTTAGTGGGAAGTGGTAAATAATCATAGGCCTCTGGTGATGAAGGTAACAACAAAGAGCCTGGTAATCTTTCAATAGTACGTTTAGCTAATTCACCTTGGATCTTTGGTTGTGTTACCCATTTGATCCATTCCCATGCTTCTTTTTGGTATTTTGAATTTTTGAAGATTAAAAGAGGTGTACCACCAAACCAGCTGGTTTGATCTAATTTACCATTCCGTAGGTGACCTGGAACTAGTTCCAATCCCCATTTGCCAGCAATTTCAGGTAAACCTAGTTGAAAAGAACCATAATTCCACCAAGGAAGAAGCATAACCGGTGTTTCGCCACGTCTAAAAGATTCAAAAGGTACATTTTCTACAGGGATCTTATATTTTGTGTAAAGTTCTACAAGCTCTGTAAAACCTTTAATAGCTTCAGGCTCATCCCAAGCACTAGCAGTAAGATCATCTTTAAAGAACTTACCACCATTTTGCCAAATAAATAGCGAAAATGGCCTAAACGATTCTTCAGCTATACCGAAGGTTTGGCTAAAATTCATTTTATTACTTTGAAGCTTGGGTAACATTGTTCTCAGTTCATCCCAAGTTTTAGGGGTATTAAAACCGTAATTTTTTAAAATATCATAACGAACTACCATTGGATTACTCTCTACGCGATATGGTATTGCAAATACAGCATTTTGAAAAGTATAGGAAGTAAAGGTGTTAGAAAAATGTTCACTAGCTATTTTGTCGAATTCTTTACCAAAAGTTTTTTTCAAATCAATGGCAACGCCACGGATACCCAGCTCAGCTGGTAGCAAAACAGCTGTCATGGCAATATCGGGAGTATCTCCAGAGGCTGCAGCTAATAATATTTTATGATCGGAATCAGACCATGAAAGAGGTGTAAACTCTACTGTAATGCCAGTCTTCGGTGTAAAATCCTCTTCCATGAGACCTTTAATAATATTTAATCTTTCTGGAGTTTCCCCAGTCATCCAGATCTGTAGTTTAACTGGAGCTGTAGAAGCAAGTACACTACACAATAATACAATTATTAAAACTAGCTTCCGCCTCAAAAAGACCAACCTCCCTACCATATTTATAATCAAAACGTTCTTCTTTGGATAATAAAGACCTTTGTACTTTTTTTATTCCTTTGGCTGAAATTTATCAGAAAACGCTAATAACTTTCTACCAGTGCCGAAATAATGTCCTATGGAAACAAAGTTTTATCCTTAACCCGGGGTATTGGAGGTGAGAGTGCAATAGAGCCTCTTAAATTTTAAAGGCCTTGCACTAGTTAATGAATGCAAAAACCGTTATTCAGATTAGTATATTATTAGACGAAATGTACCCCCATGCTGTTTGTGAATTAAACCATCAAAACCCTTTTGAGCTTTTAGTAGCTACAATACTATCAGCTCAATGTACTGATAAACGTGTAAACGAAATTACCGCACGTCTTTTCCCTAGGTTAAATAGTGCCGAAAAAATGGCTCAATTAACCGAAGATGAACTCATTCCTCTTATTAGAGACTGTGGTTTATTTAATAATAAGAGCAAAAATATAATAGCTACTGCTAGACAATTAGTCGCTCTTCATGGTGGTTCTGTACCTCAAACTAGGGAAGAACTCGAAAGTTTGCCTGGTGTGGGGCGTAAAACAGCCAATGTGGTTTTGGCCAATGCTTTTTCCACACCCGCTTTTCCTGTGGATACTCATGTTCTACGAGTCTCGCAACGTTTGGGACTTTCTTCGGAAAAGACGCCTGAAAAAGTCGAAGCTGATCTATGTCAACTCTTTCCCCAAGATCAGTGGATAAAAAAGCATCACCAAATCATCTTTCATGGTCGTAATCTCTGTAAAGCCAAAAAACCATTATGTAATATCTGTCCTCTTCGAAACTATTGCAGCTTGTTTCTGCAGGAAAGTGGGATTAAAAGCTGAAAATAAACTATAAGTAATATGAGAAAGGGGAGGGGTATTTTGTTGTTTTTCCCTAAAATTAAGTTGAAATGGAGAAAAGCCTTTATGTATTTGTTAAGTCCAGCACTACTAACTTTAGCTGTTACTACTAGTTCTGCCTTTGCTTTTGAAAAAGGTATTCAAATCGATCCTGGCTTTCCTTACTACCAAGGAAGAAGCGAAGAAAGTATAGCCGAAGAATTAAGGCTAAACGATTATACTATTGTCCATTACTTTATCACCAACGAAAATTCAATTAACGTTAAACTTGTAGAAGAGCTGCATAAGGCTGGTTTAGAAGTTTGGGCTTTAGTTTTAGGTAACGGAACTTATAGTACTGCCAACTTTCCTACCGAATGGCCTTCTTGGCAGATGAAACATTTAGTTAAGAACTATCCTGGCTTTACTTTCTTTTGTATGAACAACCAGGACTACCGAGATTGGAAAAAAGCTTCACTGGCTAAGGTTATAAAATCAGCTCCTTTCGATGGAGTCGAATTAGCTGAATCTTATCTCCCGGAAATTAATGGTTTTACTTCAGGGGCATACGCTTGCTTATGTGACCATTGCTTAGAAATCTTTAAACAAAAGTTTAATGAAGAACCACTTAATTTCTCCCGTTCTTCTGATCCTCGCTATTATAGACGTAACAAAGAAGCTTATGAAAAATGGATTCAATTTAGAGTATTTACAGTTAACGACTTTCTCAACGATATCGTTAATGGACCAGGAGGCTTAAGAGAAGCACGCCCCGATATTATGGTCTCCACTTGGAGTTTAGGAATTGCCCAAAGAAAAGGTGTCGAATTAATGAGGGAAACTCAAGGCCTTGATGCTGTGAGTCTTGTTAATACAGTTAAACCTGATAGACATACTATTCAAACCCACTGGCCTGATTGGGTTAGGGAAGATTTAAGTCCTCAATATATTAAAGATTATGAACCCTTTGCTGAACCACTTAGAGAAGCTTTCCCTGATCTTCCTCTCATGTTGCAAACCGATATTGGTTCCCAACCTCAGATGCGTCGAAGTGATAAATGGCTTACTGATTTCTACGAAGAAGCTAAAAGGCTTGGTTACCAAAGTGTTATGAGTTATGAATATCACTTAGGGTTAGGTATTTACCAAAAAGCACCTACGTTAAAAGTTGTTAAAAGGTTGCCTAACAATCGTCTTCAACTATCTTTTGACTGCCGAGTAGATACCTTTACGGCTTCCGATACAAATAGATATCAGGTTGTAGGTAATGAAGATGCCTATGTTTCGCTAGCTATAGCAGATGGTAATCGCATAATCCTTATACTAAACGGTATTGATGACTCTGAAGCTTTTGAGCTAGAAATAGGAGAAATTCAAAACTCCCCTAATCTGTTTTTATTCAAGGATTTTCCTGCTCAAACAAATAATGTAGGTAAATTCAACATCCCTGCTCTAAACGATTAATTCTTAAACCTTATAAAGGAATCTACCAGGAAAAAGCCAATTTTAAATTAAGGAGTACCTTAGCAAAATTGCTTTTAGGAGGGTTTTTAATGAAACGTTGGGCATTGTTTCTAGTTCTTCTTCTCGTTTGCTCTGTGACTTATGCTGCACCGAAGGTTTTATTCGAAGAAGATTTTACAAGCGAGCTTGATGCTTGGCTATCAGATTCAGATGCCTGGACCATTGAAGAAGGCTCTCTAATGTTTCCAAGTGTAGGTTTTGGCGATATTTTTGCTGGGGATGAGGACTGGGAAGATTACATTTTCGAAGTAGATGTTATGCCGCTTGAGTATGGGCAATATGGCTCAGTTAGGCTTTTCTTCCGGATGAACGAATTATGGAATGGCTATGGTTTAGCTATCCATCCTGATGGTTTTATGGTACACAGGTTTGATGGTAACTGGGATAAACACCTGATACTTTCTAACGAAGCTAATCCTAAGTTCCCACCTAATACTACTGTTCATATCAAAATTGAAGTGAAAAAAAATACCATCAAAATTTCCACTAACGATAAGGTTATCTTCGAAGGAGAAGATCCTGACGATGTTTACTTTGCAGGTATGATCGGCTTCCGTGCCGACCATAGTGCAGTGAAAATTAGCAAAGTAAAAGTTAGTACGTTATGAGCGAATCTTTAGGCACACCGTATGGTGTGCCTATTTTTTTTGTAGTCTATTCCTCCTCATTTTTTTTCTGTTTTTTTTGTGTTAGTATATTATCGTGTCTTTTTATATAAACTAATATGAATGAGGAGGTAATCAGATGAAAGTTGGTATTTTCACTGATACCTATAAACCGCAAATAAATGGTGTTGTTACTTCTGTGTGCTTGATGGAACAAAAACTAAGAGAAAATGGACATGAACCTTACATCTTTACAGTTACTCATCCAGATGTACGTCCTTTGAAAGACCCAGATAATGTTTTTCGCATTAGTTCAGTGAAATTTTGGGGAAATACCGAACACCGCATTGCCAAGTTATATTCCCAAAAAATGCTCCATAAAGTTAAAGATCTAGATATCGATATTATCCACTCGCATGCGCCCTTCTCTTTAGGCATTATGGGACACCTAATTGCTAGAAGACTGGGGATTCCTGAAGTCCATACCTACCACACTATGCTTTCAGATTATACTCACTATATTAAGTTTGGCCATCTAATGCCCAAAGAAGCTGCTGAAAACTATTCCCGCGTTTTTTGTAACAGAGTAGATGCAGTAATTGTACCAACCCCAAAAGTGTATGAGGCTTTAAAAAATTATGGTGTTAAAAAACCTATGTATGTGATTCCCACTGGTATTGATCTACCCCAGTTTCTCAAAAAAGTACCTGAAAATGAGTTAGAGCTGATTCGTAAAAATCTCAACATTTTACCAGATGACAAGTTATTAATTTTTGTTGGTCGTATAGCTAAAGAGAAGAGTATCGACAAATTAATTCACTACCATAAAGCTTTATCCAACAAAGATCCAAAATTTAAGCTTCTCATTGTTGGTGGTGGTGATTACTTAGATGAGCTCAAGAGCTTAGTAGAATCACTTAGCCTTAGTAACAAGGTTATCTTTGCCGGTAAGAGTCGGTATGAAGAACTTCCTCATTATTATCAAATAGCTAAGTGCTTTGTCACTGCTTCTACCAGTGAAACTCAAGGACTTGTTGTTTTAGAAGCAGCAGCTTCTGGTCTTCCTGTGGTAGCAATTAACGACGAGTCTTACAACACTATGCTTTTTGAAGGCCAAAACGGCCTATATTACCACACTGAAGATGAATATATAGCTGCTTTAGAAAAACTCTTTGCCAATCCCGAGGCTATGAAGGTAATGGGAACAAAATCACTAGAAATAGCTGATAGTTTTTCTTCTGATAATTTCTATAACCGTATCATGAACGTTTATACAGAAGCAATTGCTAACTATAAGAAGAAGTAACTAAATTTGCCTATCTTTAACCCTCCGAAATAGATCGCATAAATTTCTTTTAGAAAAAAGGACTGATACCTTGGTTGGTAAGGTATCTGCCCTTTTTTATTGGTTAAATCTAATTAGTTTTTTCTACTCGCTTTTAAACACATGCCTTATAACTAGCCTGATCACCTGTTAGTGTCAAATAATGTTCGCAAAATCATCTAAGCAACCCCGAAAGATTAATGA
>ENA-UOOI01000820-UOOI01000820.1-fermentation-metagenome-genome-assembly--contig:-NODE-820-length-37069-cov-67.356108_pt1 | contig 37069 bp, 50 predicted proteins | sample MGYA00245779_ERZ724027 | MGnify/ENA primary metagenome ERZ724027 (study PRJEB28704, sample SAMN03018318) | fermentation metagenome | biome: anthropogenic terrestrial biome; feature: soil; material...
CCCGGGCGTTTATGCTGGCTAAGGATTTTAATATAAAGCAATCCGACGCTCAGGCGTGGCTGTTTCGTAATGAGATTCTGAATGAGGAAAAGGTTGACCTGAAGTCTTTTGCGGGTGGTTTTTATATTTCCGGAAACGATTTTGCGGAGACAACGGACCTATGTGCATCTACGCTTTTGCTGAAGAAACCGGGTGACCCCAAGTCTTATTTTTATACGCATTATTGGATTCCGGAGATCAAGTTAAAAGACGCTCCGGATGGGGTGGACTACCAAGCTTGGGAACGGCAGGGTTATGTAACGATTGTCCGGGGCAACATGGTCGAAAGCTCTATGGTTGCGGACTGGCATTTTGATTTACTTAAAAAGTATGATCTGAAACCCTATCGGAGCGGGTATGATAACCGCTTCGCCAAGGATTTTGTGAATCGATATGAGGAAATATTCGGGGATAAGATAGCGGTAAACGTCCCGCAGGATTTTAAGGTTTTAAACAATCCAATGCGGGCGCTGGAAGCGGATATCCGGAGTAAGTTAGTAGTGTATGACAATAACCCTGTGTGCTACTGGTGCTTTTGTAATACCGGTATCCGGCTGGACAAAGACGAGCGGATCATGCCGACAAAAATGCGGGCAGATAAAAAGATAGACGGGACGGCGGCAAAAGTGGACGCTTACGCGGTGTATGATTGGCACCGGTCCGAGTATAACAGTATTATAAGCGGGTGATAAAAAAATGGGAGTTTTTGGGTACTTAAAAGAGGTATTCCGTAACCCTAAAAAGTCTTATATGGCATACGTAGACGGCTCGCAGCCGGTGTTTACAAGTTTCGGAAAGGATATATACCTGTCCGATTTTGTGAATAACGCGATTGATCGGGTTGCGAGCGAGATAAGCAAGATCGAAATAAAAAGTATTGTAGATGTGGGCGAATCTGTGGAGATCCAAAACGATGATTTGACCCGGCTTTTTCGGTACAAACCGAACCCGCTGCAGACGACTTCCGATTTTTTATCCAATGTGGAATGGTTACGTCGGAAGGACCGGAACGTTTTTATCTATCCGCAGTATGAAGTTATAAGGTTACCCAATGGCCGGGAATACAAAAAATATATCGCTATGTACCCGCTTAAGCCCAGCGGGATTAGCATAGGAACCCGGGATGGTCAGCCGTGGGAGATCCAGTTTGATTTTGAAGATGGCTCCCGATATACACTGCCATACGGCGAGCTAATACATCTCCGCTGGCGACGCGGGTCCAATACGATAATGGGCGGCGGGGACGATAACGGGAAAGTAAATGATTATGAGATCCGGCGTACAATCGACGCGCTGGATAAAACGATACAGGGACTGCCAAAAAGTATAGAGGCCAGTTTGCAAGTAAAAGGCGTGTACACCTCGAAAACATTAGTTGACGGGTACAAATTTGGCACGTTGAATGAAATGCGGGATGACTTTGAGGATCATATAAGGCGCAGTAAAACCGGCATTATCGCGACAGACTTAGGCGGGGACTTTACTCCGGTGAATATGCGACAAGCTAATGTCCCCCAGAATGTACTGCGGTTTTTGAAGGCCGTAATCGAAGAACGGTACGGTGTTTCCGCGGCGATCTTATCCGGAGACTATAACGGGGAACAGCATGGCGCTTTTTACCAAACCGCGATTGAGGACTTTATCGTGCAGTTTGAGCAAGCCGCTTCCGCCTGTCTGTTTACGCCACGGGAGTTGGACGTGGGGCACCGGATCAAATGTTATTATAACAAGGTTAACTACTTATCCACATCAGATAAATTACAGTTAGCGAGTCTCGCAAAGGAAACCGGGGTTATGACCCTTAATGAAATTAATGATATGTTTGGGATCATGCCTTTTGCTGGTGGGGATCGGCGGCTGCAGAGCCTTAATTATGTAAGTCTTGACCATGTGGACGGGTACCAGAAAGGCCGGGCCGGAGTAGCCGGTGCGAAGAAAAAGGAGGAAGCGGAACCCAATGAAGAAGAATCTGAATAAAAAAGACTGTGAGCGCCGGATGATGGAGATCCGTGCCGCGGACGCCGGTGAAGGTGTTATGCGGTTGGAAGGGTACGCGATTGTTTATGAGCAACCGGCAACACACACACTTAATGGCCGAAAATTTACGGAAACCATAAAGCGTGGTGCACTTGATGGCGCCGAAATGCGAGATGTCCCGATGAAGTACAATCACGCGGACTCCGTTTTGATCATGGCCCGGACCCGAAACCACTCGCTTCGTTTAATTAACGACGATACAGGGCTAAAGATTGAAGCGGATTTGATAGACACACAAAGTAACCGGGATCTTTATAAGGCGATCCACGAAGGCCTGCTCGGTGAAATGTCCTTTGCCTTCTCCGTGGCAGAAGGCGGAGATAGCTGGACTTTTACGGATGATGAAGATTTTAGGGAAGTAAATAATATTGAAAAGTTGTGGGACGTATCGGTGGTGGATTCCCCGTTTTACGATACCACTTCTATATATGCGCGAAGTCTTGATTTGTTGGAGAATGAAAAAAGGCGGCTGGATAGCTTACGCGAGATAGACGTTTTGAAAGAAAAAATTAGACTAAAGGGGAAGATTTAATGAATAGGAAAAAACTTTTGGCTTTAATTTCTAAAAAGAATGAGCGTAAAGCCGCTTTAACGACAAAGGCTGATACCTGCGAGGACGTAGCTGAGCTGCGGAAGATAAATGCCGAGGTAGACGCGCTGAATGCAGATATCCGGGGCCTGCAGGAGATCGTGGACAGTCTCCCGGATGATGAGAATAACGCAAACCATGCTTCCGTGGATGACCGAACCGCGGCGATGAACGGGGAGATCCCCAGCGTGGTAGGTGCCTCTGCTCACGGGCAGCAGAATCGGCGTGCCGCTGAAACGGATACCGACAGCCCGGAATACCGGAGAGCTTTTCAGGAATTTGTGACCCGGGGAACCCCGATTCCGACGGAGCTTCGGGCAAATGCTAACACGTTGACCCCTGATGTGGAGACTGTAATTCCTACCCAGTTGTATAACCGGATCGTGGAGAAGGTAGAGACTACTGGTATGATCCTCCCATTGGTGACCCGTACTACATTTCCTTCCGGGATTGTTGTCCCGACATCTAGTGTAAAGCCCGTTGCAACATGGGTTTTAGAGGGTAAGGGGTCCGACCGGCAAAAGAAAACAACCGGCTCCATTACCTTTAGCCACTTTAAACTGCGCTGCGAAATCAGCATGTCCGCAGAAGCCTCCGCAATGGTGCTTTCTGTGTTTGAGACTAATTTCGTACGTCAGGTATCGGAAGCAATGGTTAAAGCGATGGAAATGGCGATCCTCAATGGGGATGGTACAACCCAGCCCAAAGGTATCCTAAAAGAAACCCCGGAACCCGGACAGGCGCTTACCGCTGCAGAAATCAACTATAAGCTTTTGCTCGACGCGGAAGCCGCGATTCCTCAGGCTTACGAAAGCGGGAGCCGGTGGTGCATGACAAAGCCGACTTTTATGCGGTTTTTCGGAATTACTGATTCCGGTGGTCAGCCGATCGCTCGTGTAAATTACGGGATCTCCGGAGTGCCGGAGCGGGTACTGCTTGGCCGTGATGTGGTTTTGTGCGGAGACTATATGGACAGTTTTTCTGATACCCTCCCCGCCGGCGCCGTATTTGCGTTTATCTTTAACTTTTCGGACTACGCGCTCAACACAATCTACGATCTGGGTATCGTACGGAAGCAGGACTGGGATACGGAGGATATGCTCACCAAGGCCGTAATGAGCATGGACGGCAAAGTGATTGATAAGCAATCCCTCGTTACCCTTGCCAAGGCAGGGGCATAAAGGAGTGTGTTAAATGCCGTATGATGTGGCAACACAAAGCAGATTAGATGACCACCTAAAAGCGATTGCAACCGGGGATACGGATAATCTTCCGACCCCGGTTTCTAATTTGGACTACGCACTTTTGTACTTAGCTGAAAACGGGCTGGGTATCCCCGCTGCGGGTGGGGGCGCTATAGAAGTAACTTGGGCCGGGGTTAAAGGTAAGCCCGCAACGTTTCCTCCCGTGATAGGGACTACGGCGACAACGGCAAAGGCTGGGAATTACGCCCCTGCTTGGGGTGATGTAACGGGTAAACCGTCAACTTTTACGCCGTCCGCGGCGACAACGGGTGCGGTAGGCGGGGTTAAGAAGGCCGCGGCTCAGACAGATAGTACCGCGGAGGATATAGCTGGGCTCGTGGCGGATTTTAACGCGTTGCTTGCTAAGCTCCGCGCCGCGGGTATTATGTAAGGGGTGATAACATGCCAGACGGGCTACTGGAGGCCATAAAAAATTATTTGGACTATACTTGGTCGGACGAAAAGCTTGAGGCCAAACTTACCGGTATCGCGCAGCGCGGTATGACCTATTTGGACAGTATGGCTGGTGTGGCGTTGGATTATATAACTGAGGCCGCGCCGCGCGAGCTCCTGTTGGAGTATTGCCGGTATAGCGTTAACGGGATACTTGATCAGTTTGAAACTAATTACGCTCCTTTTTTGATTCGCCTGTCCCTTTCCAACGGATCCTTTTATGGGAGGAACGTCGAATGAAGAAACCGGAATTTGAAACGTTTAACGACGGTACCGTTGATTTTTATACCGTAAAAGGCAACCGGCCAGACGAAAAGTTTTTAACGCTCCGGTATGGCGAAAAGGTTATTGGGGTGACCCGCTTTTATGCGGCTCGGGCGGCTACGACCAGCATTGATATGCTAATCCGGGTGCCACAGCACCGGGGGATTACCGCTGCGCATAACGCGGTAATCGCCGGGGTGCGGTATAAGATTGATCAGGTGCAGCATATTGGGGATACGTATCCGCCGACAACGGTTTTAACTCTAAAACGGCTGGGGGTAATGCCATGAGCAGGACGGTAAGTTTAGATAATTTTGCTTCTGCAATCGCGGAAGAATTAACCGAATACGCTAACGGCGTTACGGAGGCCACAAAAAAATGTGTAGATAAGGCGGCGAAAGAGTGTAAGCAGGGTATCCAGAAGGACAGCCCGGTTAAAACCGGGGGGTATAAAAAGGGGTGGAGGTTGAAAACGGATCAGAATACCCCTTTTTACAAAACGGTAATCGTGTATCAGGCCAAGAAACCGGGTTTGACCCACCTGCTGGAGAACGGGCACGCGAGGCGCCGGGGCGGACGAACTCGGGCGTTTCCTCACATTAAGCCAAACGAGGAAAAGGCAATTGAGAATCTGCCTCGTATGGCGGAGGAGGCGATTACGCGTGTTTAACGTAAAAGCATGGTTAGCCGCTGCGGGGGAGCCCGTGGAAGAGACAGCCTATATCCCGGATGACGCTTCTGAGTTACCCTATATCCTATACAGTGATTATGTAACCCGCCTTGGCGGGGATGTCCGAAATTTGGGTTACAGTCATTCCGTGACCGTGGAGCGGTATTCCGATGTTCGAGATGATAACCCGGCGTTGGAACAGCTTTTTGACGATAAAGCGTTAAAGTATGAAAAGGATCGTGTTTGGCTCTCCGAAGAAGAGTGCTTTATGACGATCTATCAATTTGAATTTTTAGAGAGTGAGGTAATATAATGGCTGAAGAACCGGAAAATATTGCGGTTGGTTCGGGTATGATTTACACGACGGACTTTACCCCGGGTACAGCAATCCCGGAAAATACGATAATCGAAACCGAGGCTAACCGGCTGGGGTATATAAAAAATGGAGCGACCCTTACCTATACGCCAACCTCTGAAACGTTTAAGGACGATTTGGGGCTGATTATGCGGACAAAGCTCACCGAGGAAGAGGTTACTTTTAAGTTTGGGCTGATTTCTTGGTTTTATGGTAAGCTTGACCAGCTTTGTTCTACCTGTCGGGTAACGGATACCCCGACCGGGCGTACAGTTAAAATCGGTGGGGTGGATAACGATGATGGTAAACAACACCTGTTTAGGTTTGTCCATAAGGACAAAGCCGCAGGGGATGTCCGGATTACTATCGTTGGCACCAATACAGGCGGACTGGCGTTAACCTACTCGCCGACAGATCCCAATATGCCTGAGCCGGAAATCACCGCAGCGCCGAGCGACGGGGAAGGTACCCTTGTTTTGCTGGATATCACGGACCCCGGCGCGGGGGAAGTCGGGGGCGGCGTATAATGTTTGACCTATCTACAGTAAACCGGAGGTATTTTGACCTAAAGTTGGATGTAGTGGATGACGATACCGGAGAGCAACACGCTCTCCGGTTAAGCGTTAACCCTTGCCGGGTTAAAACCCTTAAAAAGTTTATGTCTCTTGTGCAAGCCGCACCAGAGACGGTAACAGACGAATTGGTGGAGGCAGTGCGCGGGTTATTAAGTAATAACAGGCAGCATAAGGTTGTTACTAAGGATTTTGTTGAAGAAATGAGTTTGGACGAAATGCTCGCTTTAGTATCGGCATATATGGACTGGTTTGGTAAAGAAAAAGAGACGGACCCAAACTAATCATCCCCTACGCTCCGGGGGAGGAAAAAGACGTAAAGTATACCGCGAATACCATGGCGGAGAAGATGGTAGCGGAATACACGGGGCGGACGTTGGAGGCCGTGGACGATTTAACGATTTTTGAGTTCCAAGCCTTGCTCCGGGATCGTGTGATTTACAATTTGCAAAAAACGGAACAAGGACAAAAGTATTTGGAAAAATGTTGGCTGTATGAGCAGACGGAGCCGGATACAAACGCTTTAATTAAGCGTTTTGGGAAGAAGTAAATTATGGTATAATAAAAATAAAAAAGGGAGGATCCTTGGTATGAGAAGAAGTCGGGAGGAAAAGCGGCAGGAACGGGCAGAGAAGCAGGAGGAAAAGCAACAGGCCTTGATGGAGACCCTAAAGAATAGGTACGGGATGGACGATTTGGACCCGCGGGACCTAAACGCGGTACGCGAAATTGGGTTGGAACTAAAAGGCAGCGGGCTGATGAAGTCAGGGATGGCACTCAGTTTGGCTAATGCCGCGGATCAGGTGACTGTATCGTATTTGTCCGCGATCTTTAGACAGAATTGGATTCTTATCAATCAACTGGATCGGATTAGTAAAAAGCTTGGGCCGGACGAGGTGAGTGAGGAATGACGCTAAAATGTGACGCGGGCTGCGGGGAAAAGTTTGAAGGAGTTGTGCAAGTGGAGAAGGTAAAAAAAGATATCTGGAAGCACGGTTTCACTTGCCCGAATTGCGGGCACGAGTATATTGGGTACTACAGTAATTCCCGAATCCGGAGCGAACAGGCCACTACGCAATCTCTCCGGACAAAGTATGACGCGGCGATCGTAAACAAAAATTATGAAAAAGCGATCCGGCTAAAGAAGCGAATGGGCGTTATGGAAAAGCGTACAGGGGATGATATGGATAAGTTAAAAGCACGTATGCAGGAATAAAATTTAGTTCTTATGGTGGCTGCCGAAAGGCAGCCGCTTTTTTAATACCCATTTTTAGGGGGTGGGATAGTGCCCAGTAACATAAGAGGGATTACGGTAGAGATTGGTGGTAACACTGGTCCGCTTACCACGGCGCTGAAAGACGTAAATAAGACAAGCCGGGATCTAAATGCCGAGCTAAAGCAGGTTAATAAAGCGTTAAAGCTTGATCCGACAAATACCGTTTTGGTTGGCCAAAAACAGAAAATACTTGCGGAACAGATTGCGAATACCAAAGAGAAGTTGGACCGGCTGAAAGAAGCGGAACGACAGGCCAAGGCACAATTTGAAAACGGGGATCTCGGGGAAGAAAAGTATCGAGCGCTGCAGCGGGAAGTCATTAACACTGAAAACGAATTAAAGAATCTGGAAGCTCAGGCTAAGGAATCCGCCGGGGCTATGGGCGTGCGTATCCAAGAAACCGGAAAGAAAATGCAGAAATCCGGGGAGCACATAACGGAAGTCGGGAAAAAGTTTTTACCGGCAACCGCTGCTGTGGTGGGTATGGGCGTAGCCGCGGTTAAAACAGGGAATGATTTTGAGAAACAAATGTCCCGAGTTGCCGGGGTTGCAGACGCGACGGGAAGCGATCTGGACAAATTAAAAGAGCAAGCCAAGCAGCTGGGCGCGGATACGGCATACTCAGCAACGGAAGCCGCGGAAGGCATGGAAAACTTAGCCTCTGCCGGCTTTGACGCTAATGGGATTATGGCTGCTATGCCGGGTATGCTGGATTTGGCCGCCTCCTCCGGGGAAGACTTAGCGGGCAGCGCTGATATCGCAGCGTCTACCCTGCGCGGCTTTGGTTTGGCCGCAAGTGACGCGGGGCACGTGGCAGACGTCCTTGCTAAAAATGCTGCGGATACTAACGCAGCGGTTATGGATACTGGAGAAGCCATGAAATATATTGCTCCTGTGGCTAAGTCGGCGGGCTGGAGCTTGGAATCCGTAACAGCCGCAATCGGTACTATGGCGGACGCTGGCATTAAAGGATCCCAAGCTGGGACGATTCTCCGGGGGGCTATGACGAGGCTTATGAAGCCATCCAAAAACGCTGCAGAGGCCATGAAAAGTATCGGTTTTAACGCGTATGACAGCAGCGGGAAAATGAAACCCTTATCCACAATAACGGATGAGCTAAAAACGAAAACCTCAAAGCTGTCTGACGAGCAGCGGGACAACGTGATAGCGACCATAATGGGGCAGGAAGCCTTGTCCGGGATGAACGTTTTAATGGACGCCGGAAAACCAAAGCTGGACGGGCTGACAAAGGGGCTGGAAAATTCGGACGGCGCCGCTAAGAAAATGGCGGATACCATGCAGGACAATACTTCCGGGGCCATAGAAGAAATGGGGGGCGCCATAGAAACCGCGGCGATCTCCATACAGGAAACACTTGCTCCGATAATTACAGAAATTGTTGAAAAAATAACGCTTTTGGTAAATAAGTTTAGTAGTTTGGACGAAGGTACGAAAAAGACGATCCTAACCGTGCTCGGAATAGTCGCCGCTCTTGGTCCGGTGCTTATTTTACTTGGCAAACTGACATCCGGTATAGGTGCAATTGTCCAAGGCATTGGTTTCTTGATGACCCCGGCGGGGCAGATAATTTTAATCGTTGCGGGTATTGTGGCGGCAGTTACGGGACTTATCGCCTTGATTAAACACTTATGGGAGACAAATGAGACGTTTCGGGAAATCGTAACCAGCGTTTGGGACGGTGTTAAAAACGTGGTAGGTACCGTAGTCAATGCTTTAGTGACGTTTTTTACCGTGACCATACCGGAGGCATGGGATGGTTTGGTTGCCTTTTTTCAGGGGATCCCGGAGTGGTGGAACGGCTTATGGAGCGGTATTGGTGACTTTTTTACCAATACATGGAATAAGATAACCACTTTTATAACTCAAAAAATACCGGAAATTATCAATAATATCGGAAAATGGTTTAACGAGTTACCCTATAAACTAGGCTACGCCTTAGGAGCTGCAGCCGGAAAAATAGCAAGCTGGTGCGTGAATACCTTTAATACGGTGAAAAAAGAAATCCCAAAGATAATCAATAACATCGGGAATTGGTTTAAGGAGTTGCCCGGGAAGATCTGGACGCATTTAGTTAATGCCGTGGATAAGGTAAAGCAGTGGTGCACCAATTTAATGAATACCATACGAACGCAGATTCCTTTACTGATTAACCGGATCGGGACGTTCTTTTCCCAGTTGCCCGGGAAAATATGGACGCACCTATCCAATGCCGCGAGCAAGGTCGGGCAGTGGTGTAGTAAGTTAATCCAAACTGCGGCAACAGAGATTCCGAAATTTGTTTCCAAAGTTGTACATTTTATGGGCGAATTGCCCAAAAAAATGCTTGATATTGGTGGCAATATTATAAAAGGTATCTGGCAAGGTATCTCTAACAGCGTGGGATGGTTAGGCAGAAAAGTAAAAGACTTTTGCACGGGCGTGGTTGACGGGTTTAAGAAAAACCTGAAAATCCATTCCCCTTCTGACATACTCGCTGATCAAGTCGGTAAGTTTATGGCGCTTGGTATCGGGCAAGGGTTTACGGACAATATGAAAAAGGTTACAAAAACTATGACTGACGCAATCCCTACAGAGTTTGACACAGATACCCGTGTACAGACTGCTATGGTGGTAACGGGCTCCGGGATAAAAGTACCTCCCGCTCCGGGCGCAGCGCAGGACTTGGGTTCTGTGCTATCCCTCCTCCGGGAAGGTTTGTCTCAGCTATCCGACATGCAGGTTGTCCTCGACAGTGGCGCGGTTGTCGGGGGAATTGCTCCGGGGCTGGACGCGGAGTTTGGTAATCTCCATGCGGGACGAGTAAGGGGGCGCACGTAATGCTACGTTTAAGAGGCGTTAAATTTGGCGAGTTGCACAGCTGGGATGATCTATCCCTGATTTTGGTGAACCAAAAAGTTGGACCGCCTCCAGTAAAAATCTATACCGTGCCGATTGACGGCGGAGACGGGGAATTGGATCTAACGGAGTATTTTGGTGGACCCCAATTCGGAAATCGCACCTTGGAATTTACTTTTGCGGTAGTCGATGATATTTGGGGCCTGTCCCGCACCGCGCAGCAAGCGTTGCACGGGAAGAAATTTCGGATCACGCTTGACGATGATCCGGAATTTTATTACGTGGGTCGGGTATCCGTGGATGACTGGAGCGTGATCCGGCGGTTAAACGGTACCTTAGAGATTACTTGTAACTGCGACCCGTACAAGTATAAACAAGCAGTAACTGTCATATCTGGAACGGTGCCTGAGGACGGGGAGTTACTTTTGACTTGTCCGAACAGCCGAATGCGGGTAATACCGGAAATTACTACGGACGCAGAAATACAGGTGGTATACGGAGCCACTAAGGTTGACGTAACCGCTGGTACGTGGCGATTTACGAATTTGGTTTTTTCGGAAGGCGAAAATATATTAAATATTTCCGGGGATCCCGGAACGCAAATTACGGTCCGGTATCAGGAAGGAGCGATATAAGATGTATACGGTATACTGTGACGGTGCGCTCCTTTTTGCTCCGGACGTTCCGGAACTTAAAATTTTTCAGCCAACTTTAAAGCTGGAAGCTGGTAAAGCGGGGCAGTTTGATTTTACAGTGTATCCTGCTCATCCTTTGTACGCACAGATTAAGCGCCTGACGTCCGTCGTGGAAGTGTATCAGGAGGATCTGACCCAGAACGGGAACGGGGGAAAGAACCTTTTAAAAAATAGCCATGTAGAAAAGACTGGAACCCGGGAGTATATTCAGTATGCCGATTTAACGCCGATATTTGATGAATACGGTATGGGGATTTACACATTCAGCTTTGATTTAAAATCCGAGAAAGCTGGACTTATGAAGGCATATACAGCAGATAGGGTCGACACTGACAGAAAATATGATTTTCCGGTGAAGGTTTTGCATGTTACTACAGAGTATAAGCGATATAGCATGACCGTAGAGGTTACGAAACCAGAAAACTGTACCGGGAATGTCACGAGTTTGGCCTTTTATGGTATCTACGATTCGGGGCGGGTACCCAGTGTAAAAAACGTAAAAGTGGAAAAGGGTGATAAGGCTACCCCGTGGACCCCTGCGCCGGAGGACGGCGCAACCGGTCGAAAAGTGAGGCTTTTTAGGGGCCGGGTGCTAAATGATAAAACTGGATTTAGAAATGAACGCGCGATATCCTGCGAAGGGGAGCTTGGATACCTAAATGACAGTGTGTATAGGCCATATAACTTTGGCGGGCCGATCGAGGAGCTGCTGCAGTCTATCCTTGATAGCCACAACGCACAGGTGGAAGAGAGTAAAAGGTTTGTTCTCGGGGACGTAACTGTAACAGACCCTAATGACTATATCGTACGATCCTCTATTAACGCGAATAAAACGTGGAAGGTTTTGGAAGAAAAATTTACGAAAATGCTGGGCGGATATTTTGTTGTCCGTAGGGAGGGTAACGTTAATTACTTGGACTACCTCCTTGATTCGGCATATAGGAGCCAGCAGGAAATCACGCTCGGCAAGAACCTGATAGATTTAAAAAAGGATATTAAAGGCGAGGATATCATTACCGCCTTAATCCCTTATGGGGCCAAGCTTACGGACGCAGAGGGAAACGAGGTGGACGAGCGGGTTACAATCGAGCCGGTGAATGACGGTATTGATTATATCTATAATCAGGACGCGGTGGACGCTTACGGCTGGGTAGTCGATACCGTAACGTATGACGATATCACGCTCCCCCAGAATCTACTTACCCGGGCAAACAAGGAGTTAGGGGAGCGGATCCTAACTAATATGGCGCTCACCTTGTCCGCAGTAGATCTATCCATGACGGACGAGGAGATAGATAGGCTGCGGGTTTTTGAGTATGTCAAGGTTAACAGCCCGGTCCATCAGCTCAACGATTTTATGTTAATCACAAAGCTTGATATCGATCTGTTTAACCCGCAAAACAATACGATCAGTCTCGGGACCGAGTATAAAAGTTTTATCGATGAGCAGCGACAGACGGATTCCGCGATAAAAAATATCGATACCATGACCCCGGGGGAGATCCGGCAGACGGTATCGGACGCCATTACGGAGGTAACAACAACCCTCCAGTCTTCCTTTGAGCAAACCGCAGACGCCTTTCGGCAAGAGGTTGCGACAAATTATTCGACAAAGTCCGAATTGGAAGATTATAGAAATGAAGTGAATACGCAATTTGAACAAACCTCTGATACTTTTAATTTTAATTTTGAGACTTTGACGGAGCGGATCCGTACAGTAGACGGGGAAACGCGGACGGAATTTGAAAATTTGAAGCGCTATATCCGGCTGCACGGAGGCTCAATTACGCTGGGGGAAGTCGGGAGTCCGTTTACATTGGAGATCCGAAATGACCGGATATGTTTTTTACAAAACGGTGCAGAAGTGGTGTATCTAAGCAATGATGAAGACACACAAAAAATCTATGTTAATGACGGGCAAATTGTCCGAAGCCTCCAGATCGGGAATTTTGCCTTCATTCCCCGTGAAAACGGGAATTTGTCCTTTACTAAGGTGGTGTAACGTATGGCGTTAAGTGGTAGTGCGGTTACTCGGGTAGCGGAGCATTGGCAGTTAGTATTGGAGTGGAACGCAAGCCAAAGTATACCAAATAACCAATCGACGATTACCGCACGGTTATACTGGCAGTCGCTCGACGGGCACGGGATAAGCTCCCGGGGACCCAATGACGGGAACATCGTAATTAACGGAACGACTCACAGCTTTTCCGGCTCCGGGCTGGCCGGGTTAAACGGGACGCAGAAAAAACTGTTATACGCAGTATCACAAACGATATCCCATAACGCGGACGGGAGCAAAAGCGTCGGGGTATCCGGCACTTTTGCCATGAAGGTGACCCTGCAGGGGACGTATTACGGGAGCCGGTCGGTATCTCTTACGGCTAACCTTGATACGATTCCCCGAGCAACTACCCCGCAGATCCCCGGCAATTTTAATCTGGGAGATACGGTTACGATTAACCTTCCCCGAGCCTCGGGAAGCTTTACGCATAATTTGTCGGTTGACCTAAAAACTGGAACCTGGGAACCAATTGCCTCCGGCGTGGGAACGTCTTACCAATGGACTGTACCAGCGAGTTATGCGGACCGGATAACTAATGCACTGGCCGGTAATGGCCGGCTCCGGTGCGATACACTAAGCGGAGGCTCTACTATTGGCGGGGCGGTTGTAGTACCTTTTACGGTCCACATTCCGGGCGGCGCTGAGTACCAGCCTACAATCAGCTCTATCGGGATATCCGAGGCGGTATCCGGCTTGGCCGCTCAGTTTGGCGGGTACGTACAAGGCCGATCCAAGCTAAAAATCCAAACCACAGCAGCCGGAGCGCATGGCAGCAGTATCGTCTCGTACAGGCATGAAGTAGGCAGTACAGTAGATACCGGTAACCCGGTAACGACAGACGTATTACCGGATAGTGGAAGCGTGACAATCGTTACCATGGTAACGGACAGCCGGGGACGGACAGCCAGCAAAACCAATACAGTAAACGTTTTGCCGTATGAGCCGCCAAAAATTACCGAGTTTTCTATCCTCCGGGCAGATTCGGCGGGAAAAGAGGATAACGCCAATGGGAAATATGTACGAGCCCGGATGAAATTTGCGGTTGCTCCAGTAAATAATAAAAACACGAAATCGTGGAAACTGCAGTATAAAAAACAGGCCGGAAGTACATGGACGACCCTGACCAGCGGATCCGTGTATGCCTATGACGGGGTATACGTTTCCACGGCAGAGATCTTAGGACTTGAAGATTCCTACGATTTACAGCTTACAGTTTCGGATTACTTTACATTCGTTTCCATTATTTACAAAGTAGGGACCGCTTTTACCCTGCTGGACTTTGGCGCAAACGGGCGCGGCGTGGCAACCGGAAAAGTGTACGAGGGTTTGGCTACCTTCGAGATATCCAAAACCGCTTTAATCAAAGACCAGATAACCGGGGCAAAGATTATGATTAACCCGGTTAAAGGTGACATGGTATGGCGGGACGCGACAGTAATTAACGGCTGGTCCGGATCCGTCCGGTACCGTAAAAACCCGTTTGGGCAGCTGGAGCTTTATGGGCATTTAACTCCGGGGACCGTGCCCGGGGTTGCAGCAATCCTCCCCGAGGGTTATCGTCCTCCAGAATTAACTCCAATCGCCTGTGCAATCCATAATACAGGTAGCATATATAACGGGCTCGCCTTACACGGAGCCGGCGGGCTGCAGGTATACCGCGGTGATATGCAGTCGGGGACCCGGTATGACTTTAACGCAATTATGCCTTTGCCGGAAGGGAGTGATGGAAATGCATAAGGCCGTATATGAGCTGGACGCAGACGGGTATCTACAGGAGATCTATGTAGCTGGTTTTGATGACCGGACCGGGGATCCCGTGGAGCCCCTCCCGGAGCGATATACTTTGGTCGCCCCTCCCTCGGGGCTGTACAAAGCCCGGTGGGACGGATCCGCTTGGGCGGAAACCCTAACCCGGGAAGAGATTGACGAGTTGAACAACAAACCCCGGGAGCCTTGCTGCGAGGAACGGATTAGCAGCGCGGAGAATGTTTTACTAATGTTGATGGATTTTTAAAACAATAAAGGGGATAAGGAGATGGAAGACGACATGTACGGATTTTTATTAAACTGCTGGATTATGCGTAAGGTGGATGAGGCCTATCTGGGTCGCATGGTAGGCAAGGGTTTTATTGATGAGGAAGAGGAAAACATGATTATCGCTACACCCCAGCTGCCTAAAAAATCGGAGGTTTGACTAGATGGAAAAGATTGGACAGGTTTTACTCTCAATCGGGGCCGCGATTATAACTTTTGCGTTTGGGGGATGGACGGGCTTGCTTACGGCGCTATTGGCTTTTGAGATCATCGACTACATCACTGGGTGCGCGTCGGCATGGAAACGGGGCGAGATGTCCTCCAAGGTAGGTACCCTAGGACTCGCTAAAAAGGTTTTAGTCCTTGTGATTGTAGCCGTGGGGCACCTAGTCGACGGGGTGCTGGGGGCCCCGTCCTTAGTAATGGACGCGGTTATTTACTTTTATATGAGCAACGAGTTATTATCTATAACGGAAAATGTCGGGGAAATCGGGGTACCACTTCCCGGGATCCTAGAGAAGGCTATCGCGGTTTTAAAGGAAAAATCGGAAGGAGAACTAGAAGGAAATGGCAATGAAAAAAGGGGACAAGGGGACTAATGTACGGGAGCTGCAAGAGCAGCTCCAAAGACTGGGTTTTTATAGCGGGAAGATTGATGGAAGCTTTGGCGGGGCCACAGATAGAGCCGTCAAAGCGTTTCAGGCCAAACACGGACTGGAGCAGGACGGTCACGTGGGCCCGGCTACCCGGGCAGCCTTGAGCGCCGCGGGTGGTAAAAGCAAGTACGAGATATTAACCCTGGATCAGCTCCTACAGCGGCTGGAAGCATACAACCACAAGGAGCTGCATGTCCATCACACATGGCGACCGGACCATAAAACTTATGCCAGTGCAGCAGCTAAAAATGAGGACGAACGTGCCTTACAAAGACAGCAAGCATTTTATGACTACCACGTCAACACCCGGGGGTGGAAGGATATTGGGCAGCATGTTACCCTTTTACCAGATGGTCGGTTTGTAACTGGACGGGATTTTGGATCAAACCCGGCGAGCATACAGGGGCACAACAGCGGCGCGTTTGCGTGTGAGATGATTGGTAATTTTGATACCGGGCATGACTCTTTCCGCGGGCCGCAACGCGAGTCCATGATCGGACTGGCCCGTTGGTTTGACGGACGGGGTAAGTACGTCCGGTTTCACCGGGAAAATGCCGCAAAAACCTGCCCGGGGACCGGGATAAGCAAGGCGAATTTTATGGCCGAGGTACGTATGCAGCCCGCCCCGAAACCTGTTCCGGAGCCCAGCGGGGCGGTATATCGGATACAGGTCGGGGCCTTCTACACGCGGTCCGCTGCGGGTAACGCAGTAGCCGGCCTAAAAGAAGACGGATACCGAGATATTTTTATAGTACAATCCTAAAAACCTAAAAAGGACGCTTCCAATAGGGAGCGTCCTTTTTTTTTTATTTGTGCACAAAAAACAAGAACAAAGCTTGGCGGGTTTGACGGTTCACGTATACGCCTATCCAGCGTATACTATAAGTAGATAAAGAAAGGGAGGAAAACAAAAATGTATTACAAATTAAGTTATGGAGCCTTTGGACGGTCGGAAAAGTTTGAAGCACGAAGCGACAAAGAGGCAATCGCGAAAGCGAAACGGAAACTGCAACGGGACGAAAAGAACGAGGAAATCGAGATCACGAACCCCAAGTTGTACTACTACGGCCCCGGGGGATATGAAGTTTGGACCGGGGAAATGTGGTTTGACGGGGACCCGACCTACGACCAGTACCATGAAGTAGACGTAAAACTGTGAACCAACCCGGGGGGCCTCGGCCCCCCGAATTATAAAAAAGGGAGGAAAACTCGGTATGAGAATCGAAGGGCTAGAGGAAATCAGGAAAGCAATAATCGCAGAGGAAAACTACGCGGACGCATTTGCGGCTATGATGGAGAACGCGGACAACGATGGCGTAAACCCGCCAAAAGCGCCAAAGGTAAGCTCTAAAAATTTTAAGAAAAAGTACCCGAAAGCCGCCGCGTATCTTTGGGCGGAAAGTTGGAACTATGCCAGTAATGACGTTAAATCCTCGGCGGGTAGTCGGGCAATGGACCGAATAGAAGCCGGGGAGGACTACGAAAAGGTGCTAAAGGAAATGCAGGAGGAATGGTCGACGTATGTTGCTGGCTGCGCGTGGAATTAATGGGAAAACCGGGGGCCTTTGCCCGGGGAGGGTGAGCACGTGAAGGCGTACCTATACAAAGGTTTATATCTTGGCCCAGAGCCGTACCGGGTCGTGCTGAGGAATAATAGGAACCTATACCACGTATATCTAAATAACCGGTCCTTGACACTCGGTACGGTGGTATGGTTAATCCCGACTATGCTCCTCCAATACCCGGATTTAGTTAACCGAGAGGACTGGCAACGGATTTACTCTATCCACCACACGGACCGGGATTTTACCTTGTTGGCGGACAGTGGTGAACTAAAGCCGGTGATGTGGGACCGATATATTTTATACACTTGGGACAAAAATTTTGTAGACGGGAAGAGTTGATAAGTATGGCAATGCTAAGAGTACAAACCTATTTTCCGGAGCCTTTGGTTAAAAAACTGGATAAGCGGGCTGAGGAAAAAGGAATTCCCCGCTCGGAAGTGGTGCGACGAATTTTAGAAGAACATTTTGACAAAGAGGAAAAAGCCCGGGATTAGTCTCGGGCTTCTTCTTATTTTTGTACCCAGTAAGTACCCACTAACCCGTGGAAAACTACGTGTTTTTGTAGTAAAATATGCGAATCAAAAAATCCTAAATAAAAAGAGGAAGCCCCCGTAAACCCCCACACACCAACGTTTATAGGCGCCGGCACGGTTCACGGAGGCCGGAATAAAAAGCTATGCCGGAATCCATGTGGTGGATACCTCCTATAACGCTAAAACCCGCTAACCATGCGGGTTACCGGTTATGGGAGGAGTAGTGGTACCCATTAAGTACCCAGTATTTTAAGGTTATTCTTTTTCGGCGCTTCCGGGGCGAGGTGATTAAGTAGCTGCACCGCGTCCGCAGTGGAATCGTCGATAAAGTGGATATATAAATCATACGTAGTAGTAACCGATTTATGTCCTAGTAAAGCACTCACCACCTTAACGTCTACTCCTTGCGCAAAAAGACGGGACGCGTAGGTATGCCGGAGAGTGTGAGGCGTGACCCAGCCACAGCCGATCGCCGCTCCGGTATTTTTCATTTGCCGCTCAAAGTTGCATAGGGCGATCCGGTCCCCGAGTTTGCTCTGAAAAAGTGGCGCAGTACTTGCCTTGTTTGGTTGTTGTAGCATATACCGCTGCATAATAGGCACCAAAAAAGTCGGTACCGGTACTACTCGAGTACTGCTTTGGGTTTTAGTTTCCGGTTGCAAACGTTTTTCCTTAAAAAGGTAGGTGCTGTGCACCTTTATTTGGGGCTTTGCTATAGTAAAGTCCCCGCGGCTCAAGCCAAAGTTTTCCCCGGGGCGAACTCCGGTGTTAACCATAAAAAGCGCCGGTACGTAGTAGCTACTGGACTGTTTCAAGGCTCGTAAAAATTGCTCTAGTTGATCCTCTGTTAAAGCTTTTACCCGCTCCGGGGTTGTGTCTCGGGGTATATGGGTACCCGCTGCGGGGTTTTGGGGTAACTTACGTAGTCTGACCGCGGCGATCAACGCGCTGTTGATCAGCGTATGTGTTATGGTAATGGTGCTGGCCATATACTCGGTATGCATGTCATTATAAGTACGCTGCAACATATCCGACGTAATATCCTTTATCGGTACGCCAGCGATATCGTAACGGCTAAGCCGCTTGAGAGCCATCTCATACTTTTTACGGGTATTAATCCGATTTATGGTAGGTAATTTGTACAAAGTCAGCCATCGTACGCACCAGTCATACAGAATCATTTTTGACGGATCCACATATAACCCCTTATCTAAGGCCTGCAACGCGTCCCGCATACGACGCAGCACATCTTTCTTTTTCTTCCCATATATACTCTTCTGTTTTACCTTCCCAGTCTTTGGGTTCACGCCGACATTATACCGGCCTTCCCATAGCTGCTTATCCTCCCGCCAGCGCATGGACCCTTCTCCTTTTCCTCTCCGAGACGCCATAAAGATTTCCTCCTATTCAACAAAAAGTTTTTTAATCCCAATAACCTGTCCAAGAATTTCCGGCTCCGCCTCCGGTACCATTTGGGATGTATGGCTGGACTCCTGGACTAGCAATAAATGATCCTGATGCTGGTATACCCGGCGCACACTAATTTTACCTGTTAACCGGACTACCATCAGAGTTCCGGGGACAGCTTTTTTGGCTTTACGTACAATTACAAAAGTTTCCTCCGCCAATTGCAGCTCGTAGATCTCGGAGCAGTCAACACTACCGGCGGGGAGCGCGTCAAACCCAACGGGACCCGATTCTGGATCTACGTAAATAGGGATCCGTATGTAACCGTCCCGATTTATCAGCCCCCCGAAATCCTCCTCCACGGTAGGTCGAGGGTCCGCGTCCTCGGGCTCCGGGATCTCCTGCCGGGCTAAGGCTGCGCGCAAAACGTTACCTGGGACCCCAATAACCTCCGCGGTTTGCGTAATCCACTTATACGCCATATCGTCCTCTCCGTCCCAATCGCCGGGGACAAACGTATCAAGATTCTGCAACCAAAAAGCTGGTACCTTTGCTTCTTGTGCCAGCTCCTCTAATGTCATATTCTTCTCTTCCAATTGTTTGTCGATGATTCCTCGGGCCGACTCCCCGGTTAGCCTGTCCACGGTTACGTCCAAGGCCGAGGCAAGCTTGCTTAGGATTTTTAGAGACGGGTTCTTCCGCGTCCCTTTTTCAATCGCCGAAATATACCCCGCGTTTACTCCCGCCATGCGAGACAGCTCGTTTACTCCTAACATTTTTACCTTCCTGATCCGTGCTAAATTTTTTCCTATCATCTTTTGTACACTCCCTTCCTTTAATAGTCATAGTATTTCCTGTCAGCATTTATTATATACCAGCAGAATATGAAGTCAATAGGAAAATCGTAAATTAATGAGAATCTTTATGCTAGAGGTAGATTATGTTGCCATAGTAAACGCTCATACGCTTATTGCGGCAAAAATGCCGTTTTTCTGGGTTGTGTATTCTGCCAGCATATGATATTATACTGGTAGAAAATAAAAGCACCCGAAAGGAGGATACTAACTTGACCAACAGGATCCGGGAAACACGTAAAAAGCAAGGCATGAGTATCGTTTTGTTAGCCCAAAAAACACAGCTTACATCAGGCTACATTGCAAATCTGGAACGCGGGGAACGAAAAAATCCAACATGGGGAGTTATGGAGGCAATTGCGACGGCGCTGCACAAATCAATCCCCGAGATTTTCTTCCCCGAGGAGGGGGGTGCAGTAAATGGCGAGTAAATACGCGGATCTGCCCTTAACGCTCACCGCACAGGACGTAGCAAAAGTACTGGGGCTGTCCATCAATCAAACATACCGGCTATTTAGGTCCAAAGATTTCCCGTCATTAAAGGTGGGGGCAAAGTACTTAATTCCGAAACCGCGCTTCCTGCAATGGCTAGGAGTTGATAATTAAAAGGGAGGAGATCGATATGTTACAGAGACAAATCAAAAGGGTTATTAAGGAGGCCACGGATCCGATTATTAACCGGGTCACGTATCTGGACGAGAGGGAGGGGGATGAGGATTATATTATTTGTTTAACCCGGATTGACCAAGCCCGGATAATGCTTCAATCGATTCGGGACGCGATTGCCCCGGAATGCGCGGAAACGGATCCCCGGCTCGCGCAGCTGGATGTCGGAATGAAATGGCTCAAGCGGGAACGGATCTGGATTGCGGAATGGAAGCTGGAAAACGAAATCCTGAAAAGGACTGAGCGCCTCCGGTACTACGCGGATTACCGGCGCAGGAGGATCAAGCAAGGGGATGTATATGATAGCTGACCAGCCTTCCCGTATTAAAAAAAATCTGAAAAAAGCGGTACTATAATGTAAGATAAAAAAGAAACCCTGATGTTGCAAGGCAAAAAGGCATTCCCGGGGCGGATTAGGGGGCAGCTGAGGTTATGGCAAGAAACCGGAAAATATCAAGGCAACGGAAGAAAATGCGGCAACAGGAAGAGCGATTGGAAGTACGTAACGCGTGGGGAATTTACGATCCAACACCGCGGGACGCGGTTAAGGAAATTATTGAAAGGGGAAAATCGGGATGAGAACAGAGCTCCGCCCGAAAAATCACCCGTACCACGTGAAACGCCACAGGAGGCCGATAGCGGCTTCCTGCGTGCTTCGTGAGTGTTTATACGTAAAACAAATTTAAATGGCACAGCGGTCAAAGCTGGGCCATAAAATTTTGGGAAAAGGGAGGAAATTTGTTATGGACATAAAATTTAAGGCCAACCAAGAAACCTTACGTCTTTGTGTAAAAAATGTGTCCCCGCTTGTAGGTAAACACGCTAAACGACCCGAGTTACAGAATTTATTATTTAATATCCGAAGGGGCTATACCGAAGAGACGAAGGCCCGGGTTTGGGTAAGCGCAACAGACGGAATCGCCTGTACAATGCAATGTTTTGATGTCTTTGACTATGAAGGCCCGATAGCGTCAGCATTTTTAGTGCCCTCGTTTAAGGTCCCCAAAGAAAAGGATGTCGGGGTTGTCGAATTTAGAATCAACTTGGAAGAGGATTTACTTTATCTGGATTACGGGGAAACGAAAACGATCCTAAGCTTGTACCGGAATCGGGATAACAGTAAACTGTTTCAATGGCAATCCTGCGCGCCGGACCCAACGACAACACCAAAGTTTACAATTACCTGCAACAAAACGGAGCTGGAAAAAATCTTAAAAGCCTATACTAAAAATTGTCCGGTGCGTTTTAATTTTTATGGCGAAACATCCCCATGTATGATTATGTCCGCGAAAGAGGATATGGAGCCGGTCAGCCTTATTTTACCCATACGGGTTAACGGAGGCAGACAAAACGATACTGTAGCGACCATGCAGGCCCTTAAAGACATTAAGTAACACTTAGAGAAGGGAGGAAAAAAAAATGATAGTACACGTGCAGAAGGGAATGCCCACCACGGAAAAGGTTGTTAATATCTCCAGCGCACTCTACGCCGGTAACGTTGTCCTTGGAGACGCGCGGTACCTACTCGGGGTTTACCGGGATACGGGACGGACCGCGGAAGTGCTATCGGAAATTAAAAGCCTAATGCATAACAGGGGCAGCGCATTTATTTATGTTATGCCAGAGGAGTGATGAGGGATGATAATATTAAAGTTTGGTGTATCAACATTATTGCTTGGTTTGGCGGCTCACATGGGCCGCCATTTGTATACCCCGAAGTTACCCGGACCACAAAAAGCGTTACTAGTGGAAAGTATAATACTGGAAATTCTTTTAGCGCTGTACGTAATCTTTGGTTAAGGGAGGAAGGGGCATGTGGATCAGGACACAAGCAGGCGGGTATCTGCTAAATACGGATAGATACAAATTTATTTACTTGATACCGCTGACCGGAGTTGCAATTGCGGATGATAACTCCGAAAATACAGAGCAGGTATTAGGACGTTACCCGGACGACCGGGCAAAGGAAGTCTTACACACTATACAAGCTCAGCTTCGGCTGGGTGTAGCGACATACAAAATGCCCGAAAAATAAGGAGGAAAAAAGTATGGCACAAACCGACGGAATTAACATTAACATCACAATCAATGCCCCGGATATTAAAGAGGCCATGACGGATTTTAAAGCGGGTATGGCCTATTTTAGAGGCGTATCAGGGGCTAAGCCGGCGCCCGAACCGGGTACACCAAAGCCCGAGCCGGTAACACTAAAGCCCGAGCCAGTAACGATAAAGTCTGAACCGGTAACACTAAAGCCCGAGCCAGTAACGATAAAGTCTGAACCGGTAACACCAAAGCCCGAACCGGTAACACCAAAGCCCGAACCGGTAACATCGGCACCGACAGCAGCCCCGCCACAATACAAGCTAGCCGACTTAGCAAAAGCCGCAGCGGTACTAATGGATAACGGAAAGCAATCCCAGCTGCTCGCGCTTTTAAAGCAGTTTGATGTACGATCCATGAGCCAGCTGGAGCCCGCGCAATATGGCGCTTTTGCTACAGCGCTCCGGGGATTAGGTGCAAAACTATGACGGCAAAAGAGCGGAAACACGCATTGTTATCCGCGTCAGGAGCGGAAAGGTGGCTGCATTGTACCCCTTCCGCCCGGCTGGAGGAACCCTTCCCGGACAAAGCCGGAGTTTACGCAGAAGAGGGAACCCTTGCTCACTCACTCGCGGAATTAAAAGTACGAAAAAAGTTTGTCGAACCAATGGGCCCCCGGAAGTACCATACCCGGCTCAATAAGATAAAACGGGATCCACTTTACCAACCCGAGATGGATACCTGTACGGAGGAATACTTGGATTACGTTACAAGTGTAGCACTAAAGTATGATTCCGCGCCATATGTAGCCGTAGAAGTTAAGCTGGATTATGGAACCTACGTCCCGGAGGGGTTTGGCACCGGAGACTGCATTATTATCGGGGGGTCCGAGTTAAACGTAATTGATTTTAAATATGGCAAAGGGGTTTTGGTGAACGCGGAAAACAACCCACAGCTCAAGCTATACGGGCTTGGGGCGCTCCAAAAATACGGTATCCTCTATCCGATTGACAAGGTAACCTTATCTATCGTACAGCCACGGGCGCCGGAGGAAACCATTAAAACATGGAGCCTGTCCGCAAAAGAGCTTTTCAAATGGGGAAAAGAGATAAAGCCCACAGCCAAACGCGCTTATGATGGTACGGGGGATTTTGTGCCGGGCAAGTGGTGTAGATTTTGCCGAGCCCGAAAAACGTGCCGATATCAAGCGCAACAGTACACCGCGCTTGCGGATTTTGGTAGTCTCCCGGATACCCAATACCCGACCCCGCCGCTTCTCACTGACGCGGAAGTGGGAGAAGTGTTAAAAAAGGCACAGGATATCGAAAAATGGGTAAACGACCTGAAAACTTATGCCTTGGATACCGTACTGGCCGGGCGGGAAATCCCCGGCTGGAAAGCCGTAGAAGGCCGCAGTCGCCGCGCTTGGGACGATATGGATAAAGCTTTTACGGACATCCAAAAAGCAGGTATCGAGGAAGCGGTAATGTATGAGAGGAAGCCATTAACACTGGCGGCTTTGGAGAAGGTAATCGGCAAAAAGAAATTTGCAGAAATCGCCGGGGACCATGTAGTAAAAGAGCCGGGAAAACCGACGCTGGTTGTAGAATCGGACAAACGAGAAGCCATAACCACCATATCGGTGGAGGAAGATTTTAAAAACTTAAAAAATGAAGGGGAGTTACAACATGAGTAACAGCATTAACAAAAGCCACGTAGTATTAACTAATGTGAGGTTGTCCTATGTACATCTTACAGAGCCATATGCCTCGCAACCCGGAGCGGATGAGAAGTACTCAGCTATGGTCCTCGTACCTAAGGACAACGCCGCGAACACCAAAAAGATTGAAACCGCAATCGCCGCGGCAACCGCAAAGGCGCGAGAAAAGTACGGGAAAGGTTTCCCGGACAAACCAAAAACCAGCGTTCACGATGGAGACGGTACACGTCCCTCGGACGGAATGCCTTACGCAGACGAATGCCAGCAACACTGGGTTTTTACCGCGTCCAACAAGCGACAGCCAACAATCGTTGACCGGGCGCTGCAGCCGATACTGGACAGTACCGAGATCTACTCTGGCATGTATGCTAATGTCGGGATAACCTTTTTCCCGTACAACACGGCAAATAATAAGGGGATCGGGATCGCGCTTGACAATGTCCAAAAGATCCGGGACGGGGAACCGCTGGGAGGCATGAGGGTATCCGCGGAAGACGATTTCGCGGGGCTGATCGAGGAAAACGAGCCCGCAGCCGTGGATCCCATTACCGGAGAACCTTTATACTCGTAATACCGTTTTTAGCCGGGGGATCGGATAAAACCCGGCTCCATTTATGGGGACCGAAATTTACTTTAACTATTGGAAACAGGGGGAGTAAATCGGGACGCGGAAGGAGGGAAGCCGTCCGGCGGTCCCCAGATTATTTTAAAAAGGGGAGGGGAGGACAATTAACCAGAAACACAATCTTTTTGTTGATTTGGAAACATATAGCAGCGAACCGATCGGCAAAGTCGGTTTGTACAAATACGCACAAGCCGAGGATTTTGAAATACTTTTATTGTCTTACGTGTTAGACGACAGCCCAGTAACGGTTATCGACCTTGCACAAGGGGAGGAGCTCCCAAAAGAAATACGAGTTTTGTTGACAGATCAGCGGACCATAAAACACGCCTTTAACGCCGCGTTTGAGTGGTACTGCTTGTCCCGGTATCTTGCCGTGCCAGAAAGTGATTGGGTAGGTCAGTGGAGGGACACACAGCTACAGGCGATGTACTGCGGGTATCCGATGAGTCTGGACGCAGTAGGGAAAGCTATAGGACTACCTGAGGACAAACAAAAGAAAAATAGCGGCAAGGCGCTTATTAAAACCTTTTGTGTACCTCGGAAACCTACGGCACGGGATCCCCGGACCCGGATACAGCCCCACGAGGAACCGGAGAAGTGGAGATTGTTTAAAGAGTATAACCAGCAGGACGTATTAACAGAAATCGAAATTGAAAAACGATTGGAACCCTACCCGGTACCGGATACGGTACAAGGGCAATGGGAGACGGATCTATGCATTAATGCACGCGGGGTCGCGCTGGACAGGACGTTAATTGATGGTGCATTAGAGTGCAGTGATCTGGTTATCGACCCGCTGCAGGAAGAAGCTAAGAAGTTAACCGGGCTGGACAATCCGAACAGCCCAAAGCAATTAAAAGAGTGGATGGAAACAAAAGGATATAAAACTGAAACCCTTAAAAAGGAGGACGTGGAAAACTTTTTAACAGAAGACGATCTGAACCCAAACGTACGCCGGGCATTAGAGATCCGACAGGAACTGAGTAAAACGTCCAACAAAAAGTATGACGCTATGCAGTTGGCCGCTGGAAGTGATAACCGGATCCGGGGTACGTTGCAATTTTATGGAGCAAACCGGACCGGACGCTGGGCTGGGAGGATTATACAACCCCAAAATTTGCCTCGGACCAATCTACACGGGGAAATGCTGGATGTGGCCCGAGATTTAGTTAAACGGCGGGATGTAAACACGATACAGATAATCTACGGAAGTGTACAGGATACCCTGTCCCAGTTAATCCGGACCGCGCTCGTCCCGTCTCCGGGGCACGTTTTTCTGGACGCGGATTTTTCGGCAATCGAAGCCCGAGTAATCGCATGGCTTGCGGGGGAGGAAAAAGTATTGGAGGTTTTCCGAGGAGATGGAAAGATATACGAAGCAACCGCGTCGCAGATGTTTGGCGTCCCTATGGATAAAATCATAAAAGGGTCCCCGGAGTACGCGTTGCGGCAAAAAGGGAAAGTGGCAACGCTGGCCTGTGGGTACGGCGGCGCCGCAGGGGCACTGATCAACATGGGCGCCTTAAAAATGGGGCTCGCGGAGGAGGATCTCCCGGACATCGTGCAACGGTGGCGGGCAAGCCACAAAAAGATTGTACAATTTTGGTACCAAGCGGAACGAGCCGCGGTTAAAGCGATCCAAACCGGCAAACCGCAGCTGGTCCGGTATGTAGTGTTCCGGCTGGAAGCGGATCCCGATATGGACCAAACGTTTTTAACGATCCAGCTGCCCGCTGGACGCAAATTGTACTACGCGCAGCCCGAGATACAAGAAGGAAAATGGGGAGGCTCAGCGATAACGTATATGGACCTCAACCAAACGTCCCGCAAGTGGCAGCGATCAGAAACCTATGGAGGAAAGCTGGTTGAGAATATCACTCAGGCCGTTGCCCGGGATTGTTTGGCGGAAAAGATAGAGGAACTGGAGGATCGCGGATATGAAGTCGTGTTCCACGTCCATGATGAAGTCGTTATTGACGTACCGAGGGACCAAGCGGATCTGGATAAAGTAATTAAGATCATGAGCGCGCCGATAGCATGGTGTAAGACGTTGCCGCTAAACGCGGACGGCTGGATCGGAGATTACTACACCAAGGACTGAGGAGGGAGAATAAAAAATGAAACAGAAAAAACCCGTTACTTTTGAAGTGGACGGAAATATGGTGCACTTTGTCCAAGACGGAGAAGAAATAGCGTTTCTGTATAAAGCGGACGCGGGAGAATACTTTTTCTGGAAGGATGGTAACCGCTGGAAATACGAAAAGCGGGGGAAGGTGACCACATGCAAACTTTAAACGCAAACGAAATCTATAATATGGATTGTCTTACCGGGATGAAGGAAATCCCGGATGATACGGTAGATCTGGTAGTAACGGATCCGCCGTATTTGATTAACTACAAAAGTAGCACACCACATAACAAAAACGCACGGTCCCGGAAGCCCATAATCGGGGACGACGCCGACGAGGATCTGATCCGTGGATACAGTAAAGAGTGTTACCGGATCCTAAAACCCGATACTGCGCTATATATGTTTTGCTCTACAAAAACGGTTGACGTTTTTAAGCCCGCGCTAACAGAAGCCGGGTTTAATTTTAAGAATATTATTATCTGGTATAAGCGCAGCGGCACCGCCGGAGACTTGGAAGCCCAGTACCAGCAATTTTACGAACCTATACTTTATGTAAACAAGGGACGGGCAAAAATGAACGGGAAGCGGCTGCCGGATATCTGGGAGTTTCCCCGGGTTTCGTGGCAGGTACAACGGCACCAAAACCAAAAACCTTTAAACCTTATCAAGCTGTGCATGGAAAAGCATAGCAAGGAGGGGGATCTGGTGTTTGACGGGTTTATGGGAAGCGGGACAACGGCGATAGCCGCAATCCAGTTAAACCGAAAATATCTTGGATTTGAAATTGATCCGGTGTTTTACTTTGACGCAAAAGCCCGGATTGCGGAGGAGCTTGCACCGAAAGTATAAAAAGGGGAGGAAATTATTATGGTAGCGAGGTTATACGTTGCCAGTGTGGTTGTGTCCATTATAACTGTCTGGCTGGCAGTTAAACGTATGGAGCGGGGTTTGGTACAAGCCGAAATGACTTGGGAACCTAGCGAAAAAAGCATAAAAGGCGCCAGAAGTTATCTACTTTTGTTCGTCCCGGTGGTCAACCTGATCATGGCGGGATTTTTTATTGTCGGATACAAAAAAATCTATAAAAGATTAGTACAGGAAAGGGGCGAATTATAGTGAGAAAGTGCGGAATTTGTGGAAAAAAAGAGGATCAAGCGCTGTTATATAAGCGAAACGAAATGACAGATAAACGGATTGAACGTATCTTAGAGATGTGCAACATCCCGTATATCTGTGTCGATTGCCGAAATATCCTATCCGACGGACGACTGATTAACCGGATAAAAATGATGGTGCAGGAGCTCGAAAATGAAAGATGAAGAAATTATTACCACATGGCGCTGCGAGGATTGTCGAATGGAATGGTTGTCCGAGGAAAAGGAATGCCCGGTATGCGGCGGAGCACTTAGGAAAAAACATAGAAGCAAAAAGGAGCCCATGGTAAAGGGGCTATGGCTCGGAATGTGACGGTATGACAGTGAAAGGGGGTGAGCTATGACAGTATAAAACTTAAAAGGGAAAAGAAAGCCGGTATTACACCAAACTACTAATAAAAAATATGAAAGGAAGTGAAAACCCTCCTTTCTTTAAATTGGTAATTGGCAGGTTATACCATATTGCCCTATATGTTTTTAGCCAATACCGGCGTTCCTATTCCTGAAAAGGCAGGAACTGGTTTTTAAAAAAAATTAAAAAACTGAAAGGATGTGAAATTCTCCTCCTTTCGACACATTATGTAGCAGGTAACCTTATCTCACACCGGGGCCTGCCTTTTTTATTTTACTTTTAACGAGAGGTGATATATTTGAACAACGATAAAAAGTTAATCCTTTTTGAGGCGAACAGCCGAAAAGCCAAAACATGGGCCGCAAAAGAATACTATTGGTCAGAATTGGTCGAAAGGCTCAAAACGCCCGCCCGAGGCACGGAAACCTTGGACGTATATAGACATATGCCTAAAGCACAACAGGACAACCTGAAGGACGTGGGGGGCTTTGTAGCCGGTATCCTTAAAGGGGGTCACCGTAAAGCGTCAGCCGTAACCGGGCGGAGCATTTTAACGCTGGACTTGGACCACATACCAGCAGAAGGCACGGAAGATATTTTACGTCGGGTAGAAGGACTGGGCTGCGCATATTGTGTCTACAGTACCCGTAAACACGTCCCTGCGGCCCCAAGGTTGCGAGTTTTGCTCCCGCTTGATAGATTGTCCACAGCGGACGAGTACGAACCGCTAGCGCGCAAAGCGGCGGAAATGATTGGCATTGAGTATTGTGACCCGTCCACCTTTGAAGCGTCTCGGCTGATGTACTGGCCCAGCTGCTGTGTAGACAGTCAATACGTGTATACCTTTGGCGATAAACCGTTTTTATCCGCGGACGGGATGTTAAAGTTATACAAAAATTGGAAAGACGTATCCAGCTGGCCACAGGTACCCGGATCCCCGGACCCGCATAAAAGGCAAGCGGCAAAACAGGGGGACCCAACCGCGAAAAAGGGACTCGTAGGCGCATTTTGTCGAACGTACGATATTTATGCGGCAATCGACAAATATCTGCCCGAGGCTTACACACCAACGGATATCCCGAACCGGTATACCTACACCGGGGGGAGCACAACCGGCGGCGCAATTATCTACGATAACGGAGCCTTTTTGTACTCGCACCATGCCACGGATCCCTGCAGCGGACAGCTCGTTAACGCGTTTGACTTGGTCCGGCTGCACCGATTCGGCGACTTGGACGACGAGGGGAAACCAGACGCGACAACGACCACAACGCCATCCTATAAGGCCATGATAGAGCTGGCCGCGGAAGATAAAAAGGTTGTAGGACGCCTGCAAAAAGAGCGCTACGAGGAAGCAACCCGGGATTTTACAGATGTGGAACAGGCGGAATCCCCGGAGCCGGAAAAAGATGAGTGGTTAAGCAAATTAAAGAGAAACACAAACGGGGTACCGTTAAAAACGATAAAAAATATCCGTTTATACTTAGCGTATGACCCGCTCCTCAAAAACCGGATCCGGCTGGATACGTTTGCGGATCAGATAGTCGGAGAAGCCCCATTACCGTGGTACTTTCGGCAAAAATCCGAGGGACCCTTTGCGTGGACCGACGCTGACGACGCGGGGATCCGGGACTATATACAACAGGTGCTGGATATAAAGGGTAAGGATCTGGTATATGACGCAACCTGCCTAACCGCCCGGGCGCAAGCCTATAACCCGGTAGAGGAATTTATAAAAAGTGCAAAGTGGGACGGGGAGCCCCGATTAGATACATTGTATATAGATTATCTCGGAGCCGATGACAGCGACTATACGCGGGCAGTTACCCGTAAAGCCTTTGTCGCGGCAGTAGCTCGGGCACTGGAGCCGGGGACAAAGTTTGACTATATGACCGTCCTCGAGGGTCCACAGGGGATCGGAAAAACAACACTTTACGAGAAAATGGGGAGTCAGTGGTTTAATAACTCCCTGATATCGTTTGACGGCAAAGAAGCCGCGGAAGTGATACAGGGATCGTGGATTATCGAAATCGGGGAATTAGGGGCGTACTCTAAGTCAGACATCCGACAAGTAAAACAGTTTTTGAGTAAGCGAGAGGATACGTACCGAGCCGCATACGGACGCCGAACCGAGAGCCATCCCAGACGCTGTATTTTTTTCGGGACGACGAATAACGCGGAGTACCTTCGGGATCCAACAGGCAACCGGAGATTTTGGCCTGTAGAGGTAACCGGTGAGAACCTTAAGTATGACATTTTTACGGATCTCACCGCAGACGTGATCGCCCAGATCTGGGCGGAAGCTTATGTACGATACCAACAAGGTGAGGTACTTATTTTGTCAAAAGAGCTGGAGGCGGAAGCAGAAAATCGTCGGGCAGAGCACACCGAGCGTGATCCGCTTATGGGACAAGTAGAGGCGTTTTTAGAGAAGCCTGTACCAGAAAACTGGAATGATTGGAACGCAACCCGACGAAGCCTATATTGGGAGAACGGGATTACGGAGAAGGTGAAAACTGTTCCCCGTGACCGGGTGTGTGTTTCCGAGATTTGGTATGAATGTTTGGGTGGGAGATACGCACCTACGCAGGGAGACTCACGGAGAATTACAAACATTTTAGATAGTCTCCCCAATTGGGAACGCGGAGGCACACAAAGATTTGGATGTTTATACGGTCAGCAAAGAGCGTTTAAGCCGAAAAAAATAGATAGAAAAACGTTGGATCTCTCTAAAAAGTGGAGCGTGATCAACCTGTCAAACAAGACAAATTCTGTTGACAGAGTTTAACGCTTTGTTAACTGGTTCCAAAAATTGGGTATTGTCAGATGTCAACTGTGTTAACTGAAAAAAACGTCTCAGTTGACGCACTCAGTTGACACAAAAACGTTGATTTATACGGCTTTATACGTATTTGTCAACTGAGTTAACTGATATATAATATATAATATATAATATATATAATATACAGATACTAGGAGATAATATACAGATATTAGGAGATAATACTTGATATTACCCCTATAAATATAAAGTATATAAGGGGAGCCAGTTGTCAGTTAACACGGGCTTAATTCTTAAGGAAATTATTAGGAGGTTTTGGGTATTATGTTAACCGAAAAAGATATCGAAAAGTACCTTAAAGATAAAGTAAAAAAGGCTGGGGGGATTGCATATAAATTCATTTCTCCGGGTAATAATGCAGTCCCAGATCGGTTGGTGTGTTTACCGTGGACGGCGCAAATATTTTTTGTGGAGACAAAGGCACCGGGAAAAAAGCCGGCCCTACAGCAGCGAGCAAGGCACCGGGAGTTACGGAGATTAAATCAGGTGGTGTTTGGCAAGATCGACAGCAAGGAAGATGTTGATACTTTTATGGATATTATACAGCGCCGGGCCCCTTTAACGGGCGGGATGATAAAGGATTTGGAAATGGTTGATATTAAGGACTTTGATACCATAGACGAGGAGAAACGATATGAAATTTACGCCATATGAATACCAGCAATATTGTATTGATCGGATTATTAATATGCCGGTTCCCGGACCCGGCCTTGGGCTGTTTATCGATATGGGCCTTGGTAAGTCGGTAATAACCCTGACCGCAATATTAGAGCTGCGGTTTTGCATGTTTGACGTTAAAAAGGTATTAATAATTGCCCCGAAAAAGGTTGCCGAATCCACGTGGACCGCGGAAGCGGAAAAATGGGATCACCTGCACGGTCTGCGGATATCAAAGGTTTTAGGATCCGCTAAAAAGCGGATCGAGGCGCTTTGTGCCGTAGCTGACGTATACGTGATCAACCGGGAAAATACACAATGGTTGGTAGACAGATACCGAAATGATTGGCCGTTTGACATGGTGGTTTTGGATGAATCTTCCAGTTTTAAAAATCATCAGTCAAAACGATTTAAGGCTTTGACGTGGGTGCGGAATAAAATAACCCGATTGGTGGAGCTGACGGGCACGCCCGCGCCCAATGGATTGATGGACTTGTGGGCGCAATTGTTTTTATTGGACGGGGGCGAGCGATTAGGAAAGCGGATTGGCGGGTATCGGCAAAGATACTTTAACCCGGATCAGCGCAACGGGTATCAGATTTTTTCGTATAAGCCCAAAAAGGAGACGGATGAGGCGATTCACAATAAAATTTCCGATATTTGCATTTCCATGGCCGCCGAGGATTATTTGGAGCTTCCGGATTTGGTTTATCAGGATATCCCGGTTGAGCTTAGTCCTAAGGCCCAAAAAGCATATGACAAGTTGGAGCGGGATATGCTTTTAGATATTGAGGATGACGAGATTACCGCAACAACCGCCGCGGTTCTCGGTAACAAACTTTTACAATTAGGCAACGGAGCGGTGTATGACCAAAGCCGTAAGGTTGTTGAGGTGCATGACTGTAAGCTGGAAGCATTTTTGGAAACCGTGGAAATGTTAAACGGGCAGCATGCACTTGTTTTTTACAATTTTAAGCATGACCGAGACCGGATCCTGCGGGCGTTAAAGGCTAAAATGCCACGATTACGCGTGCGGATGTATCGGGGGCCCGAGGACGGGGAGGCGTGGAATGCGGGAAACGTAGATCTGTTATTGGCACATCCGGCAAGTACGGCCTACGGACTTAATCTGCAGTATGGCGGGTATCACATTATATGGTTTGGACTTACTTGGAGCTTGGAGCTGTATCAACAAGCAAATAAGCGGTTGCACAGGCAGGGTCAGAAACGGACCGTATTCGTCCATAATCTGTGCGTGAGGGACAGCATGGACATGGACGTATTAGACGCGCTACGGGGCAAATTGGCGACGCAGGAGGCATTGCTGGACGCGATAAAGGTACGGATCAAGAGGTTACGACAGGAGGGGGCATAATTTTATGACGCAGCAGGACTTAAAAGACTTTAAACTACTAAAAAAAGAGATAAAATTATTGGAAACTGAGATCCAGCAGCTTGGGTATGAGACGGTAACGGATACGGTCCGGGGATCTGATCGGGAGTGGCCTTATATCGATCACGTAATTACCATAACCGGGCTTGACCAAAAAGGATATCGGAAAAAAGTAAAATACTTAACCCGACGCCTAAAACGCCGAAAAGAAACCTTACAGGATAAATGGGTTGAGGTTGATAAGTTTATTGCGGGTTTGGATAATAGTGTGGACCGACAGATGATTACCTTACGATACGTGGAAGGCCTAAAGTGGGAGGAGGTTGCCGCAAAAATGGGCAGCGGGTACTCCGTTGACTCGGTCAAAAAGGCGCATGAACGACTTTTGCGAAAATTGGAGGTTGTCCCCAATGTCACGAAAAAATAGGCTATTATATAAACTGGACAAATACAAAAGATGATCCTCCATAACATACTTGATTTTCTCCCGCCAAAGAGCCTTGTAGTTGCAAACAAGGCTCTTTGGTTTTATCCCAAACTTCTCCCTCCAGCCTCTGCGGTTTCCGCATGCGCAACCGGAGGGCGGTTTGTTTTAGCTTATTTAGGCAGGTGGTGGTGTGCAAAAAGATAAAAATACGGGGCTGACCCCAAAACAGGAAAAGTTTGTACAGGAAGTAGTAAAAGGTAAGACACAACGAGCCGCATATCAGGCGGCGTATGATACCAAAAAAATGAAGATCGCCACCATCGACCATCATGCCTGCGTCCTGTTAAAACAGCCTAACGTCAAAAAGCGGTATAATGAGCTACGTGGCAAAGTTGTAGCCCGGGCCGAGGAGGACGCAATTATAACCCGGGAGGAAATTATTAAGGAATTGGCGGATATGGCTAGATCGGAGATAGGGGACGTGGTCTCCTTTCGCATGGTGGGCGGTAAACCCGTGTTGGATGTCAAAGACAGTAGCACCATAGACACAAAAAACATAAAGGAAATTAAGATAGGAGATAAAGGGGCCTCGGTTAAAATGTATGGTCGGGATACGGCACTATACAAATTGGCGGATATGTTCGGAGTGGATAAATTGGCGGAAGACAAGCAAAAGCTTGCAAGGGAGCGGTTTAAGCATGATTCGGATATGGATAACAAGAAGTACTGGTAAATGAATACTGATAAGCTACACGCCTTTTATATCTCCAAGGCGTGGCGGGATTTGTCTTACAACTTAAAGGTTGAGCGGGGCGGTAAGTGTGAGCGGTGTGGGGCGCGGGCTAAGACGATAAGCAGTCTGATAGGTCACCACAAGAAGGAGCTTACCGAGGACAATGTAACTGATGTCCGGGTATCCCTTAACCCGGCTAACATTGAGATCCTGTGTCCGACGTGCCATAATGCGGTGGATACCCATGATAGACTACACCGGCGTAAGCGGGTATATATTGTATGGGGTAGCCCATTATCCGGCAAAACGTCCATGGTAAAAGATATGGCCCACTACGGGGATATAGTCATGGATATGGACGCATTGTTTCAAGCGGTAACCCTGCAGCCTATGCATGTCAAGCCGGACAATGTACGGTTCAATGTGTTTCGTTTGCGTGATTGTTTGCTGGATCAGATTAAGACGCGATATGGTATGTGGCAGGACGCTTACATTATCAACGGTTTACCAAACAAGTATGAGCGTGAGCGGGCAGCGCAATCGTACGGCGCGGAGCTGCTGTATTGCGATAGTACAAGAGACGAATGCCTAAAAAGGCGAAGGGAAAGCGGAAGGCCGGACGAATGGGACAATTTTATTATTGATTGGTGGACAGAATTCGACAAATACTCCCCCCGGGATGTCGAGTAATGTCGATTCTTGGTATACCGGCGCTCCCCCTATTGGTCAACCCGTATCGAGATTTTGACTTTTCGTTTTCCGTTTTCCGGGAAAAATTGAGAGGAGATGAGGTGTTGCAAGATCCGGAGATATTGGCCGAGATCAATCGGCTGAAAAAGGAATTTGAGGCGGCGGATGAAAACAAACTGCGGGCGTTGGACGGGCTGATAGAACAGGCTGCCTACGAACGGGTATACCTGCAGCACTTGGACGCATGGGCCTTAAAAACTGGGTTGGTGGAGGTGAATCCTTTAAATCCTAAACAGCAACGCGTGTTACCGGTATCCGGGGAAATTGCTAAGCATTCCGCCACTCTGACAAACATTACAGACAAACTCATGAAATATTTGGCGGTGGATACGGATGACGACGACAGCGAAGCGCTCCTCGACTACGAATAACAGGCTCGCGGCTTTTGAGGAACGGTATCCGGACTCGTTTTTGTTAAAATACATCGGGGAGTGCAAATCGGGAAAGCAGCTAATCGGGCATGAGCTTATGACTATGCTGGATATCCTATTGACGGATTTGGACAGCCCGGAATACCGATTTGATACAGTGGAAGCACATAAACGGATAAGGTTTATCGAGCACGAATGTCGACATAGCATATCCCCTTTTGCAGGAAAACCTTTTATCCTTGAGTTGTGGCAAAAAGCATATCTGGAGACGAAATACGCTTTTTACATGGAGATTGAAGGGAAATGGATCCGTCGATTTACCAAGTCGCTGCTGGTCGTGGCTCGTAAAAACGGAAAAACCACTATGTGCGCCGCGGATGGGTTGGCCGAATTTTTTTGTGGGAATGTGGGGACAAACGTGCTGTGCGCGTCCAATGATTATGATCAGGCAGGTTTGGTGTTTGACGAAATCAATAATATGCGGGAAGAATCCCCGACGCTCGTAAAGGTGAGCCGTAAGAACCAAAAGGGTATCTTTATGGGGGGCCGGAAACAGAAGAAGCGGCGGGGGAAATTCAGCCACCAGAATAAGGCAAAAATTAAAAAGTTGTCCGCGAAAACCGGAGCCAAGGAAGGTAAAAACGTAGACAAGGCAATCATCGACGAGGTGCACGAGATGAAGGATAACAGCCTTGTAGCCCCAATCATGCAGTCCACGTCCACAAAAGACGAAGTTATGATTGACGAAATCACAACAGAAGGCTTTACGGAAGACGGATATTTGGACGGCGAGATGAAGGACGCACGGTTATACCTTAAAGGGGAGTTGCACCGCCCACGGTGGCTGGTGTGGCTGTACACACAGGATAGTGAAGAAGAAGTTTGGCAGGATCGGCGGAGCTGGGTGAAAAGTAATCCTAATTTGGGGGTTGCTAAGAAGTGGCACTACTTAGATGATCTAATGGCAGAAGCGCAAACAAATAGCGCAACCCGGGCGTTTATGCTGGCTAAGGATTTTAATATAAAGCAATCCGACGCTCAGGC
>ENA-UOOI01000823-UOOI01000823.1-fermentation-metagenome-genome-assembly--contig:-NODE-823-length-37021-cov-264.526430_pt1 | contig 37021 bp, 26 predicted proteins | sample MGYA00245779_ERZ724027 | MGnify/ENA primary metagenome ERZ724027 (study PRJEB28704, sample SAMN03018318) | fermentation metagenome | biome: anthropogenic terrestrial biome; feature: soil...
CTGGCGGGACAGTCAAAAGATAACTCCCGAAGCGCAAAAGCACCTCGGGAGCTTATTCTATACAGTCCCGGCAAAGCAGACCCACAGCCTTTTTCCGTTCCCCACGCCGGGCCGGTGCCGGCGGCGACACGCCGCCGCTGCCCGTTATTCGTAGCGGAGGGCGTCGATGGGGTTCAGGCGGCTGGCCTTGCGGGCCGGGTAGTAGCCGAAGAACACGCCGATCAGCATGGAGAATCCCACGCTGCCGAGGATGACGGGAGCCGAAACGACCAGCGGGACGGGGACCGGCATCTGCCTTTCCATAAGGGAGACGCCGCCCCACGCCAGCAAAAGGCCCAGGACAACCCCCAGCACCCCGCCGATCATGCAGATGATCACGGCCTCGACGATGAACTGCGTGCGGATATAGCCGCTGCGCGCGCCGAGCGCCTTGCGGGTGCCGATCTCGCGGGTGCGCTCGGTCACGGAGACCAGCATGATGTTCATCACGCCGATGCCGCCCACCAGCAGCGCGATGGCCGCAATGGCCGCGATGGCGGTGGAGACGACGCTGAGCTGCTGGTTCCACTCCGTAATCGCGCTCTCCATGCTCTGGGTTTTGCAGGTGTAGGTTCCGTTCGCCGCATACAGCCTCTCAAAATACCGCTGCACCTTGTCCGTAAAGGCCTGCGTGTCCTGCACGCCCTTCGTGCTGAGGACGAACTGCATGTAATTCTGATTTTCCGCCGTGGCCTTCACAAGGCCGACGGGGACGTACAGGGACGTGCGCGTGTCCTTCCCCTTGTCGGCCTCCATGCCCTGCACCGAGATGGGGTCGTATTTGTAGACGCCGACGACGGTGTAGCTCTCGGCGCCGCTGTCCGTATCCACATCGATTTCGCGCCCGACGGGGTCTTCCCCGGCCCGGAACAGGTTGGAGACCAGCCGGTCGGATACGACCGCCACGCGGCGGCTGTCCCGCACGTCCCGGTCGTTCAGAAAGCGCCCGCGCGTGAGTTTGACGTTGTTCACGGGCCCGTACCCGGCGTTGGTGCCCTCCACGGTAATGTTTGCGGAGCGGTGGCCGTCCTGGGCCTTGCCGTTCTCGCCGGTTTCCGAATACGAAACGGCGCCGATTTCCCCGGCGTATTTCGCCGCGAAGGTCTGAATCTGCTCTTCGGAAATCAGGTCGGCGTCGTCCATTTTGCCGGAGGGGCCAAAGCTGGAGTCGCTGTCCCGCGCAGAGACGTAGACATAGATGTTGCTGGTCCCGAGCCTGGAGAGCGTGCTGTTCAGGCTGGCCGTGAGGGCGTCGCCGATGGAGACGATGGCGATCACCGCGCCGATGCCGATGATGATGCCGAGCATGGTCAGGAAAGACCGCATCTTGTTCGACCGCAGGCCGTCGATGGCCAGCAGGATGTTTTCCTTTAAAAACACGTCATACCGCCGCCTTTCCCGGCCCCGGAACATCCGCGACGATTTCGCCGTCCCGCAGGGTCACGATGCGGTCCGTCTCCGCGGCGAGCGCCGGGTTGTGGGTAATCAGCACGACGGTCTTTCCGTCTTTTCTGTGGACCCTGTGGAACAGGTCCATCACCATGCGGCCCGTCGCGGAATCCAGCGCGCCGGTGGGCTCGTCGGCCAGCAGGATGGGCGGGTCGTTGGCCAGTGCGCGCGCAATGGCGACCCGCTGCTTCTGCCCGCCGGAAAGCTCGTTCGGCCGGTGGCGCATCCGGTCGCCCATGCCGACCATCTCGAGCAGCTCCGCGGCGCGGCGCGTCCGCGTTCTGCTGTCCACGCCCGCGTACAGCATGGGCAGCTCCACGTTTTTGAGGGCGTTGCTGCGCGGAATCAGGTTGAAGGTCTGGAACACGAAACCGATTTTCCGGTTGCGCACGTCGGACATCGCGTTGTCCGACATATCGGAGACCGGCACGCCGTCCAGCACATAGGTGCCCGAAGTCGGCCGGTCCAGCACGCCGATCATGTTCATCAGCGTGCTTTTGCCGGAGCCGGAGGCCCCGACGATGGAGAGGAACTCCCCCTCCCGCACGGTCAGATTGATTCCCTTGAGGATGTGGAGCTCGTTCGGCGTGCCGATAAAGTAATTCTTGACGATTCCGGTCATCCGGATGATTTCGCCGCCCACGGCTACCGCCCCCCGCCGGACACGGCGGGCCGGATGACGGCGCCGGGGACCACCCCGTCCGTGCCGGCCACGACGGGCAGCCCGTCCTTCAGCCCCGGGCCGGAGATTTCGGCCAGCACGTCGGTCTGCAGGCCCAGGGTCACCGGGACCGCCGTCACGCGGTAGGCGTCGCCGTCTTTTTTTGCGGCGTAAACGGCGTACCCGCCGTTTTTCGCGTCGGCGAGCGACTCGTAGGGAACCGCGTAGACGCCCTTCTTCTCCGTCAGAGTGATGTTCGCCTTGGCGCGCATCCCGATTTTCAGCTTCGGGTCCCTGCCGGAAACGCGGATTTTGACGGGGAAGGTCACGTTGCCGGTTCCCTCCGTTTTCGTATTGGCGGCGGGCGCGATGCTGAGCAGCCGGCCGGCAATCTTCGCGTCACCGGTGGCGTCCGTCGTAATCACGACGGGGTCGCCGGGATTGGCCTTGGCGGTGTCCGCCTCTTTGAGCTCCGCCTCGACAATCAGGTCCGCGGGGTCCTCGATTTTAAACAGCACGCCCGCCGGGGCGCTGCCGACCGACGCGCCGACCGCCGTGACCGTCCCGCCGCGGGGCGCGGTGATCACGCAGTCCTGCAGGTTGCTCCGCAGCTTGTCGAGCGCGGCGTGGGCGCTTTTGTCGGCGGTCTTGGCGGCCGCCGCCTCATAGGCGTTCTTGGCCGCCAGCAGACTTTGCTGGGAGGCGTTCTGCGCCGAGGCCACGGATTTTTCGGCGGAATCGCACGTGGCCTGCGCCTGGTCCAGCTTCGCCTTCTGCTGGTTCAGCTCCAGCTTTGAAATCTGCCCCCGCTCGTAGGAATACTGCGCGGAACCGTAGGCTTCCTTCTCCGTCTGCAGGGCGGTCCTGGCCTGCTCCAGCGAGGAGCGCGCCGCCGTCAGGTCGGCGCCCAGGCCCTGCTTATAGAGGGAAAGCGCGTTTTCATAGTCGGATTTCGCCTTCTGCAGCGCCAGCGCGGCGCTTTTGTCCGCATAAGAAGCCGTGTACTCCTGCTGCCGGATGTCCTTTTCGAGGGAGGAGGAATCCAGCACGGCGAGGACGTCGCCCTTTTTCACCGTGTCGCCGACCGAAACGGAGACCTTCGCCACCGGCAGGGTCAGCGTGCTGTAGACGTTGGCCGGGTCCTTGCTGCGGACGGTCCCGGTCACGCTCACGGCGTCCTTGAGGGTCGTCTTCGCCAGCGCGGTGCAGCGGACGGAAGGCGCCGTGTCTTTTTTCGCCAGAAGCGGCGGCACGAGCCGCCAGGCCAGCAGCCCCGCCGCGAGAATCGCCGCGAGCAGGACCGCCTTCTTTTTCGTGAACCGGGATTTTTTCGGCTGCGGCAGGGAAAACGCTTTTTTCTCCGTCATGCCTGGCTCCCCGCCGCCGAAATGCCGGCCTTCATGTCCCGGTACTGCAAAAGGGAAAGATAGAGCGCGTTGCGGTCGGCCTCCCGCTGGCACCGCAGGTTCCGCAGAGCGGAAACCGCATCGTCGTACTGTCTGCGGGAAATGTAGCCGAGCGCGAGCTGCCGCTCCTGCGCCTGCGCCTCCCGTTCGCGGCGCGCGACCTGCTCCAGCTCCTGCCCATAGGTCCGGTAGGAGTTCTGCAGGGTGTCGTACAGGCTGCGGAACGCCGTCGTCTGGGTCTGCTCGGTCTGCGTCAGCTTAATCTGCGCGTTTTCAATCTGCTCGTCGCTGCTGGCGATCTCTTTGCGCACCGTCGCGTAGTTCATGGAATCAATGCGGATCGAATCGTTCGCCCGCTTCATCTCGATCAGGTCTTCCCCATATTTGAGGGCCGGAATCCCGCTGAAATTCATCTCCGAATCGGCCGGCTGCAGAATCTGCATATCCACGTTCGCCGGGATGTTCAGCAGCGTGCGCAAAGCCTTGCGCCCCTGCGTGACCTTGGTGTCCTGCGCCCTGGCGGCGGCGTCCAGCTTCTGGGAATTCTCCAGGCTCTCGTTGTACGCGTTCTGGGAAAGATACCCCTGCCGGAGCATCGCGGCGTCCGTTTCAAGCTGGGCGCGCGCGTTCTGCGCCGCCGCCTCGTCCGCGGAAAGCAGTGAAGAATCCGCGCAGTATGTAAGGTACTGCCGCTTGGCGGAAAGCACCAGGTGGCGGAACGTGTCGCGGTAGGTCAGCTCCGCCGCCGACAGGGTGTCCCGGTCGGCCTGCGTGATCTCCCCCCACTCTTTTTTGTCGCGGTAGCCCGATCGGGCCTGGTCCAGCGTATTGAGCGCCGCCTTCGCGTCCAGGCTGTAGTCGCTCAGAACGGTCTCCATCGTGCCGAGCGAAACCGTCACGGCGCCCGGCTGCGGCGCCTGCTGCGCGGCCGCGGCCGGGAACGAGGCCGCCGCACAGGTGGCGAGCGCAACAAGAAAAACAGCAAATCGCTTCACGGAACCTTGACTCCCTTCCAGAAAATGCGGGTCCGGCGGGCAGCCCCGGCCGTCCGGTCGGGACGGAGCCGGCTGCGCCGCCTTGAAGTTAATTGTATTAAGTGATTAATACAATAATACACTTTTCGGGGCGTTTGTCAATCCCCGGGCGGCAGGACCCTTGATTTTTTCCCTGCCTCCTTATCATACAGGAAAGGAAGAGGTTTGAAAAGGACCGGAAGCAAAAAAACTCCAAGCGCGCAGAGCGGGGCGCAAAGCAGGTTGGTAGAGCGATTCCATCTGCATAAAAAAAGCGGGCGGTGAAGAACCGCCTAAAGATGCTCCCGAGGTGCAATGCCTCGGGAGCTGTCTTCTCCTGTGCCGCCAAGCGGCATGCCGCCGTCAGGCTTCTTCCCGGCGGGGGGCGAGCATCAGGGCGAGGACGGTGATGTCGTCGTCGTGGCCGTCGCTGCGGCGGGCAATGGCCTGGGAGACGAGGGTTTCGGCCAGCTCCTGCGGAATCTTGCCGTCCCACTTCTCAATCTCGCCGCAGACCCATTCGGTGCCGGAGCTGAGCGCCCCGTCCGAGAGCATGACCAGCAGGTCGCCCGGCTGCAGCGTGTCGGACGTGCGGGCGAAGCGGGTGTCGTTCAGGATGCCGACCGGCAGGCCGGGCATGTCCACCGGGACGGCGCGGCCCCCCCGGCGGAGAATGGTGAGGGGGGCGCCCGCCTTCATAAGCTCGACGCCGCCGCTGTAAAGATCGACCGCCGCGATGTCCATGGTGGAAAGCGACTCGTCCCCCGATTTGACCATCAGGGCGGAGTTCACGATTTTGAGCGCCGCGTCGAAGCTCACGCCCGCCCGGACGAGCCGCTCCATGATTCCGGAGGCCATGGCGCCGTCCACCGCGGCGCGCCCGCCGGTGCCCATGCCGTCGCAGATCATCGCAATCTGGCGGCCGCTCCCGTCCGGGAAGCACTTCCAGCTGTCGCCGCAGAACCTGCCGTTGCCGCAGACATGCTGCGCGCACCCCGTCTTGGCGCGGTAAAGCGGCAGCTCGTCCATGCGGATGCGGCACTTGCCGCCCGCGGAGCTGACGCAGGGCAGCTCGAACGCGCGCCCGCAGACGCGGGAGATCTCCTGCGCGAGCTGCGCGCGGTTCAGGCGGACGCAGTCCCCCGGGGCCGCCACAGCCTCCACCGACATGTGCCCGAAGCGGTCCGTCCGGCAGCTCACGTCGATGGGCTGGACGCCCGCCAGGCGCAGCACCTCCTCTATCTTCTGCGCCGCGGCGAAGTCGAACTTCTCGCACAGCTCCAGCTCCGCCGCCATATCCTCCAGGATGTCGGCCGTCGTGGCGAACTGGGTCGCCACCGTGCCGCGCACCTGCTGGGCGCGGCGCTCGGCGGCGTCGCGCACGGAGAACTCGCCGTAGTTGCGGTTCACGGCCTCCACAATCTGGCTCAGCCTGCCGCAGTGCGCCGCGAACTGGGGGTTGAAATCCCCGCGCCCCACCTTACCGTTCGCGCGCAGCTTCCCGGTCAGGGCGTTAAAGGCGTCCATGCTGTCGTTGAAGCCGCGCTCCCAGCAGTACCCCTTCAGGCCGCAGGTGGCGCAGACCTCGTCCGCCGTGCGGTGGTAGACGCCGCTGATGTCCGGCGCGCAGGTCTTGGACAGCTTCTCCGAGACCTCGCCGACCGCCTCCGAGACGCTGCCGAGGGCCTTCGCCGCGTAGTCCAGCTTCATGATGACCGAGCGGCGCAGGCCCTCGGCGCGGTCGGTGTCTTCGCTGCGGGAAAACAGCCCCATCAGCCGCACGCCCGCCTTCGCCGGAACCACCAGATAGATCACCGTGGCCGCCGCGACCTCGTACAGGCCGGTGACGACCTCCTGCCGGGCGCCGACCTGCAGCGAGGCCACGCCGTTGGAGATGACGAACGCCGCGGCCGAGGCCAGGCGCCCCAGCGGGGCGAACAGGCCCGCCGTGAGCCCGCCGAGCGCGTATGCGCCCGAAAGATAGCTCAGGCCCGGCTGCGCCAGGCTGAACGCGAGGCCCGCGGCGACGCCCGCCACGCTGCCGCCGCCCACGCCGCCGTACCGCGCCGCGAACAGCACGGCCACAATCGCGGCCACCCGGCCGAGCGAGACCCCGCCCACGGTAAGGCCGGCAAGCGAAAGCAGCAGGATGCCCCCCGAAAACGCCCCGCAGGCGATCTCCTGCGTGCTCCACTCGCCCGGCGTGCGGCCCGACTGCACGGCCGCCGCCGTGCGGCGGAAGAAATAGGCCGCCGCGCCGGCCAGAAGCGCCTCCGCCAGATACAGGGCGGTCGTCGCGGCGTCCGAGCCGCTGATCAGCACGATGGAGAGCGCCGTCACCAGCATCGGGAAAAACGCCGCGCACGGCGCGAACGCCGGGTGCATGCGCAGCCGGGCCAGGTCGTTGAGCGTCCAGCGGATGGCTGCGGCGGCCAGCAGGGCCGCCAGGCAGTGCACCGGCACCGAGACCGCCGAAGGCAACAGATACCCCAGCGCCCCGCCGAGCACCGCGCTCCACAGCAGGGGGTACGGCGCCGCCGCCACGGCCGCGACCGCAAACGGCGCGTAATGCCCGAACACCACCGCCCGCGCGAAAAGCAGCCCGGCGGTGAAGGCGGCCGCCTGCCGCGCAAGCGCCTTCGCAGGCCCGGCCGCCGCCTGCGAAAAGCGCACCCTCTCCGTTTTTGCCTTGATCATTCCACATCACCGCCATAAGCCATAAAATCGGACAGCATGTCCATATTTTTCCTTTTTCAATTATACTATTCGTATAGAGCGGTTCTTGTCATAACATGGTGTAGTATTCATAATTTTTAAATCGAAATTTGCGGGAAAGCGGCGGAAGGTGTGCGTATGGATATTGCCGCCGTTTTGTGCTACAATGGGGAAAAATTGCAGACTGCCTTGCGAAGGGGAGGCCCGTTTCCATGAAATATCCGTTTTCCGACCGCGTCCTGTCGCTGAAGCCCTCGGCCATCCGCGAAATCTTCAAATACGCGTCCGACCCGTCGGTGATTTCGCTTTCGGCGGGCAATCCCGCGCCGGAGGCCTTCCCCGTGCGGGAGATTGCGGAGATCTCCGCGAAAATCCTGGCCGGGCACCCGGTCGAAGCCCTTCAGTACGGCGTGACGGAGGGGTATGCCCCGCTGCGGGAATACATGGCGCAGTATCTGAAAGAGCGGCACGGCATCGGCCGCGGCTTCGACGGAATCCTGATTACGAGCGGCGCGCAGCAGGTGATGGACCTCGCCGCGAAATCCCTGCTGAACGAGGGCGACACCGTGCTGTGCGAGGAGCCGAGCTTCATCGGCTCGCTGAACACGTTCCGCTCCTACCGCGCACACCTGCGCGGCATCCCGATGGAGCCGGACGGGATGAACATGGACGCCCTCGAGCGCGCGCTGGACGAGGAGCGCGGCGTCAAGTTCATCTATACCATCCCGAACTTCCAGAACCCCACCGGCATCACCATGAGCGCCGAAAAGCGCCGCCGGATGTACGCGCTGGCAAAGCGGCACCGCGTGCTGATTCTGGAGGACAACCCCTACGGCGACCTGCGCTTCGCCGGCGAGCCGGTGCCGGCGGTCAAATCCCTCGACGAGGACGGCCTTGTGGTCTATGCGGGCACGTTCTCCAAGGTCATCGCGCCCGGCCTGCGTGTCGGCTACGCCGTGGCGCCCCGGGAGCTGCTGCAGAAAATGGTCGTCTGCAAGCAGGGCGAGGACGTGCACACCAACCTGTGGGCCCAGATGGTCTGCTACGAGATGATGGCGCACACCGACTTTGACGTGCACCTCGCCCGCCTGCGCGGCGTGTACCGCAAAAAGGCAAAGGTCGCGACGGACGCGCTCGACCGGTGCCTGCCGCCGGAAGTGACCTACCTGCCCATCCAGGGCGGGCTGTTCTTCTGGTGCACCCTGCCGCAGGGAGCCGATATGCCGGAGTTCTGCCGGCAGGCCATCCGGGACCGGAAGGTCTGCGTCGTGCCGGGGAATGCGTTCCTGCCGGACGAGGCGGCGCCCTGCCGCTCGTTCCGCATCAACTACACCACGCCTTCCAACGAAAAGCTGACCCGGGGCATCGAGCTGCTGGGCGGCCTCGCGCGCGACTTTCTCCGCTGAACCCGCGGCCCCTCATAAGGGTCGGGCATCCGGAAAGAATTATGAAGAACCGAGCTCAAGAGTTTCAAGAAGATATAAAAGGCAAAATAAGCGGAGGGACGGAACAGATATGGAACCCGAAAACAAAGCGGAACCGAAAAAAGTGGTCTTCAGCGCCATCCAGCCGAGCGGCACCATCACGCTGGGCAACTATCTGGGCGCGCTCAAAAACTGGATTGCCCTGCAGGACCGGTACGACTGCATCTACGCGCTGGCGGACCTGCACACCATCACGGTGCGGCAGGACCCCGCGGCGTTCCGCCGCAACACGCTGGAAGCCTACGCGCTGCTGCTGGCCTGCGGCATCGACCCCAGGAAGAGCCTGTTCTTCATCCAGAGCCACGTGCCCACGCACGCGCAGCTCGCCTGGATACTGGACTGCTACACCCAGTTCGGGGAGCTGCAGCGCATGACGCAGTTCAAGGACAAATCCGCCAAGCACCCGGACAACGTCAACGCCGGCCTGTTCACCTACCCGTCGCTGATGGCGGCGGACATCCTGCTGTACCAGACGGACCTGGTGCCGGTCGGCGTGGACCAGAAGCAGCACCTGGAGCTGACCCGCAACATCGCGGAGCGGTTCAACGGCATCTACGGCCCGGTCTTCAGAATCCCGGACGCCCTGATTCCGGAAAAGGGCGCAAAAATCATGTCCCTGCAGGACCCGGCCAAAAAGATGAGCAAATCCGACAGCAACGTGAACGCCTCCGTCGCCGTGCTGGACCGGCCCGACGACATCATGCGCAAATTCCGCCGCGCCGTGACCGACAGCGAAGCCTGCGTCCGCTATGCGCCGGGCAAGAACGGAATCAACAACCTGATGGGCATCTATTCCTGTGTGACCGGCGAAACGATGGCGCAGATTGAAGCCGACTTCGCCGGAAAAGGGTACGGCGCGTTCAAGGCCGCCGTGGGCGAAGCCGTCGCGGAGCACCTGCGCCCGATTCAGGAACGGTATGCAGACTATATCAAAAACCGGGATTACCTGGAGCAGTGCTGGAATGAGAGCGGCCAGAAAGCCTTCTCCATCTCCGTCCGCACCCTGCGGAAGGTCATGAAAAAGGTCGGCTTCCTCCCGCCCAGAAGGCGCTGAAACCCCGCTTTTTCTAAAAAATTCCCGCGTATCGCTCAAAAAAGCAATACGTGGGGTATTTTTTATTCAAAATAATACGGATTTTGTCGTGTTTTCGGATTTTTGGGCGGCCAAGGAAAAGATGCGGAATGCGGGCGGTCCGAAACGGATAAGCCGGAACAAAAAAATTTCTGAAAATCTATTGACCTTTGCGGCGGCCGGAGTATACTATATAGATAGTTGAACGGATGTTCAATCATTCAAATTGAGGAAGGAGAAACCCTATGAACCCGTGCATCCCGGACATCGACAAATGCGACTGCACCGTGATCCACGAAGACGTGGTGCGCCGGGTCCGCGCCCATCTGCCGGACGAGGAAAACCTGCTGGACCTCGCCGACCTGTTCAAGGTCTTCGGCGACTCCACGCGGGTCAAAATCCTGTGCGCGCTGTTCAAGTCCGAGATGTGCGTGTGCGACATCGCCGCGCTGCTCGGCATGACGAAATCGGCCATCTCGCACCAGCTTCGCATCCTGAAGCAGGCCAAATTGATTAAAAACCGGCGCGACGGCAAAGTGGTCTATTATTCCCTGGACGACGAGCATGTCAAAAACATCTTCGACCAGGGTCTTGCGCACGTGTCGGAAGGCTGAACCCTCCGCCCCGAGCGCTTTTTGTTTTGCCATTCAGTTGATTGATTGCTCAATTGAACAATATTCAAACATACATAAAGAGAGGAATGAGTGAGATGGCGGCGCTGAAAAAGCAATACCTTCTCGAGGGTCTGTGCTGCGGGAGCTGCGCGGCCGAAATTGAGCGCGAGGTGGGCGGCCTGGACGGCGTTTCTTCGGCAAGCGTGGATCTCGCCTCGAAGACCCTGTCCCTTAAGCTGAAAGAGAACGCCGAGCCGAAAGCGGTGGCGGAGCAGGCCGGGCGGATCGCCCGGCGGCACGGCCCCGGGATTGTGCTGCGGGAGCTGGACGCGGGAGCCGCCGCCGGGGAAGGAACCGGCGTTTCCGGCAGGGCGAAGCTGCGCCGGGCGGCGGTGATTCTGGCGGCCGCGCTGTTCGCGGCCGGCCTGGCGCTTCCGCTGGCGGGCGGGGTGAAAGCCGCGCTGTTCCTCGCAAGTTCTCTGCTGGCCGGTGGTGAGGTCTTGATTGCGGCGGCGCGCAGCTGCGTGCACGGCCACGTGTTCGACGAGAATTTTCTGATGAGCGTCGCGGTTCTCGGCGCCTTTGCGGTCGGCGAATACGCCGAGGGCGCGGCGGTTATGATTTTTTACCGGGTCGGGGAATATTTCGAGGACCGGGCCGTGGACCGCTCCAAAAGATCCATTTCCGCCCTGATGGACATCCGGCCCGATTCTGCCAACCTGAAAGCGGGCGGGGCGGTCCGCCGGGTCCGGCCCGAAGAAGTCGCCGTGGGCGACTCCATTCTGGTGCGGCCCGGCGAAAAAATCCCGCTGGACGGCCGGGTCACGGAGGGATGCTCTTTGCTGGACACCTCCGCCCTGACGGGGGAATCCCTCCCACGCAGTGTGGAGCCGGGCAGCGAGGTGCTCTCCGGCTCCGTTAACCTGAACGGCGCCCTCACGGTAGAGGTCACGAAGGAATTCGGCGAATCGACCGCCAGCAAAATCCTCGACCTCGTCCGGAACGCGGGCAGCCGCAAGGCGCGCGCCGAGAACTTCATCACAAAATTTGCCCGGTACTACACGCCCGCCGTGGTCTTTTCGGCCGTGGCGCTGGCATTCCTCCCGCCGCTGCTGGTCCCCGGCGCCGCGCTTTCGGAATGGGTGCACCGCGCGCTGATTTTTCTGGTGGTCTCGTGCCCCTGCGCGCTGGTGCTTTCCGTCCCGCTCAGCTTTTTCGGCGGAATCGGGGGCGCTTCCCGGCGGGGGATTCTGGTGAAAGGCGGAAATTATCTGGAAGCCCTCAGCCGTGTGGACACCGTCGTGTTCGACAAGACCGGCACGCTCACGCGCGGAAGTTTCGAGGTTACGGAGGTCTCCCCGGCGGAAGGCTGGGACCGGGAAACTCTGCTGGACCTCGCGGCGCACGCCGAGCTGTACTCCTCCCACCCGATCGCCGCCTCCATCCGCGCGGCCTGCGGCAGCAGGCCGGACCCCGCGCGGGTCTCGGGCTACGAGGTGATTCCCGGCAAGGGCGTGCGGGCCAGTGTGGACGGCCGGGCCGTGCTCGCGGGGAACGCCGCGCTGACGGGTATGGAAAATGCGGCTTCCCCCGCCGCGGGCACCGTGGTCTTCCTGACCGTGGACGGCGCTTACGCGGGGCGCATCGTGATAGCCGATGAAATCAAGCCGGACGCCGCCCAGGCCGTGCAGAAGCTCAAAGAGGCCGGGGTCCGGCGCACGGTGATGCTGACCGGAGACTGCCGCGGGGCCGCGGACCGGGTCGCGCGCGAAACGGGGCTTGACGCCGCGTGTGCGGAGCTGCTCCCCGCGCAGAAGGTCGAAAAGCTGGAGGAACTTTCCCGCGAGGCCCCGGCGGGCGGCAAAATCGTGTTCGTCGGGGACGGAATCAACGACGCGCCGGTCCTCGCCCGCGCGGACGTCGGCGTCGCCATGGGCGGAATCGGCTCGGACGCGGCGATTGAGGCCGCCGACGTCGTGCTGATGACGGACGAACCCTCCAAGCTGGCCGACGCCATCCGCATCGCCCGCCGGACCCATTCCGTCGTGATGCAGAACGTGGTCTTCGCCCTCGGCGTGAAGTTCGCCGTTCTCGCGCTCGCGGCGTTCGGGGCCGCGACCATGTGGGAAGCGGTGTTCGCCGACGTCGGCGTCGCGCTGATTGCCGTGCTGAACTCCCTCCGCGCCGGCAAGCCGGCTCCGGCCCGGCGTAACGAGCGGTGAAAAGAACAGGCCCGCTTTGCAGGGACAGTTTATGACATCTCCCGCCGGCAAACTTCAGAAAGCAGTGGCAGAGGACTATAAAATAGCTGAGAAAGCGATTGCAACAATGTCAGAGCGGCGAAGCTATAATCTGGGCTTACCAGTTCGCATAAAGGAAACAGTCTTGTGAATTTCCATTTTCCACCTATTGACAAATCCGGATACTGCGCATAAATAAAAGTAGAATATAAAGCAAAGGGCATCCTGCTGTTACAGGAAGTCCAATGTAGTGCGATAGCCGCTTACCTTTGGACTTGGGGGGCGGTTATTTTTTTGGCCGCCGTGCAGCTGCGATTAGGTACCCGGTGGCGACGACCAAAAACAAGATTGCGACGCATATGAATTCCATGCCGCTTTCACCTCTCTCCGGGGCAGTTGCCCCGTGTCCGTAGCAGGACGTCCGCCTTTGAGAGGTATACCCTGCAACCCCCATGCCCTTTGCAAGCTTCATGATAGCAACATGGCACATAATTAGCAATGAGCTTCCACGTTTTATACCATATTTCATAAAAAATAACGATGGGCAGGCAGCCGGGCACTTCAAATTATCTGCATTTCCAAAAGTTTATCTCAATTTTTACAGGAAGGCCCGCAGGCCGCTTTTGCGGAGCGCCGGGCCGGCGTCCGCGGCGACCCGGCGTCTGTGTGAAAAATCGACACATTTTTACCTTTTTCCCACTGAAAATATTACCATGGAATCAACTGGGTGGTGAAAGCAGTGGAAAAACGGGAAAAGAGCTGTCTTATTGTGCTGATGGTCCTGGCGCTGCTGTTTCTCGCGGCGGCGCCGGCCGTCTCTCACGCGATGGAGCTTTCCGCCGCCGAAACGGCGGATTCCGTGCGCGTTTTCCCGCAGGGCAGCACGGTCAAATCGCTGGGCCGCACGCTGATTCCGCAGAATTCCGGCGCCACGCTGCAGGTCCGCGCGCCGGATGGGACGCCGCGCTCCAGAGAAGTTTTCACGGGCGACACGGCCCGGATTCTGGACAGGAGCGGCGGGGTCGTCGACACCTTCACCATCGTGCTCGAGGGCGACGCCCTGCCGGTCTCTTCCGCCGGTCCTTCCTCGCAGCCCGAATCCTCCTCAGAACCCGCACCCTCCTCGCAGCCCGGGTCTTCTTCGGAACCCGGGTCCTCTTCCCAGGGCAGCTCCGCCCCGGAGCCGCCCGAATCCGCCGGTCCGCTCCCGGTGCCGGACGAAGGCGGCCTCCTCGTCTTCTTTCCTTCCCCCGTCACGGTGGAGGGGCTGGCCGACGAACTTTACGCGCCGGGCCAGTACAGGCCGGAAGAACTGCGCTTTTCCGTGCGGTCGGCCGCCGGCTCCGCGCGGGAAAACGGGAGCGTCTGCACGGGGGACGCCATCCGCGTGCTGGACGGCGGCGGCAAGTTCCTGTACCAAAGCACCGCGGTTGTCGCGGGCGACCTCACGCGGTGCGGCAGGGCCACCCCGCAGGCGTGCAGCCTGCTTTACGACTATCTGGCCCGCAAGGCCGACCTGCGGGAAGACCAGCTCGACGCCGCCGACCTCGACCGCGACGGCCGGGTCGGCACGGGCGACCTGCTGCGGCTCAAAAAAGCAGCCGCGGCTTCCGCCGGGCATTGACGCGGCCGCGAAAAGCAAATATAATAGGTCGGATAAAAGGTCATCCATAAGGAGCGTCTGTCTATGAAATTTGAGCCGGCCCTAATTTGCAGTCTCTACGATCTTTCCCATACGGCGGCGGCTCCCCTTCTCGCCGGCCTCCAGTACCCGTGGGAGGCCCTCCCGAAAATCGGGGAGTTCATCCTGCGCCTGGGCGCCTCGCTTTCCCCCGGCGAATACGAGCGCCGGGGCGAAGACGTCTGGGTCGCAAAATCCGCGCGGGTCTTTGATTCCGCCTATCTGCACGGCCCCTGCATCATCGGCCCGGAGACGGAGGTGCGCCAGTGCGCCTTCGTGCGCGGCAACGCGCTGGTCGGCGCGGGGTGCGTGGTGGGCAATTCGACCGAGCTTAAAAACGTGATTCTGTTCGACCATGTGCAGGTTCCCCATTTCAACTATGTCGGCGACTCCATCCTGGGGTACCACGCGCATATGGGCGCGGGGTCCATCACCTCCAACGTCAAATCGGACCGGACCCCGGTGACCGTCCGCACCGGGGAAGGGCGCATCGAAACGGGCCTCAAAAAGATGGGCGCCATGCTGGGCGACCATGTGGAGGTCGGCTGCAACTCGGTGCTGAACCCGGGCGCGGTCGTCGGCAGGAACACGACCGTCTACCCGCTCTCCATGGTGCGCGGCTTCGTCGCGGCCGGCAGCATCTACAAGCGCGCGGGCGAAATCGTAAAAAAGCGCTGATGCTTTCCGGGCCGAAAAGCGGGCATACTAACCGGGGCGCCGAGACGGCGGCCCCGGTTTACTTTACGGGACGAGTTCTGTATAATGGAAGGACGAACGGAAAGGAGGGGCCTCTGTTTGAATTTACCTGCTGAAATCATTTCCGTTCTGCTGTACGCCCTGCGCGTCGCCGTCCCGCTGCTGTGCATCTCCATAGCGCACCGGTGCTTCCGCTCCCTGAAGCTCGGCAAGCGGAAGGAAGAGCCCGTCGTGGTGCTGGAAGACGCGTCCTCGCGCACCGTTCTTCCCGTCCTGTACTGGGAAAATTCCATCGGCCGCAGCCGCAGCTGCGACATCGTGCTGCACGACCCGACCGTCAGCCGCGCGCACGCCGTGCTGATGCGCCGGGAAAGCGGCTGGCTGGTCACGGACACCAACTCCCGGGCCGGCACGCTGGTAAACGGAAAAAAAGTGAAACAGGACGCGCCCGTCTTTCCGGGCGACACCATCACCGTGGGCTCGACCGCGCTGACCCTCAAGCGCACGGCGGACGTGGGCGTCGCGCAGCCGCAGAGCCCCCCCAGGCGCCGCGCGGCAAGTCCGTTCCACCTAATGCAGCTCGTCGTGCTGGTGCAGTTCCTGCTCTTCGTGCAGGCCTGCTTCGCGCCGGCCAAGCCGAACCTGGAGCCGCTGGTCCCGTTTGCGGCCCTGCTGGTCCTCGAATGGGGCCTTTACTTCTATTCCATGAAAATCCTCGGCCGCGTCAGCTTCGAGCTGGAGACGCTGGCCTTTCTGCTCTGCAGCGTCGGCATCATGCTGCTGTGCGGCGAGGGGGTCAAGACCACCTACACCCAGCTGCTGGGCGTCGCCATCGGCACGGTGCTGTACTGCTTTTTAATCTGGTTCCTCGGCAGCCCCGCCCGCGTGATGCGCTGGCGCGTCGCCGCGGGCGTACTGGCGATGCTGCTGTTCGCCGCCAACCTGCTGCTGGCGAAAGAGCACAACGGCGCCCGCAACTGGATCACGCTGGGGCCGTTCAGCCTGCAGCCCTCCGAGCTGATTAAAATCGCGTTCATCCTCGTCGGCGCCTCCACGCTGGACAGGCTCCAGACCTATAAAAACCTGACGGGATTCATCGCGTTTTCCGCCATCTGCATGGGCGCGCTGTTCCTGATGAGGGATTTCGGCACCGCCTGCGTGTTTTTCGTCACGTTCCTGATTATCGCGTTCATGCGCTCCGGCAGCCTGCGCACCATCTCGCTGGCCTGTTCCGTCGCGGTCTTCGGCGCGTTTCTGATTCTGAAGTTCAAGCCCTATGTGGCGGAGCGCTTCGCCGCGTGGCGGCATGTGTGGTCGCATGTGAACGACGCCGGCGGCTACCAGCAGGTGCGCGTGCTCAGCTATGCCGCGACGGGCGGCCTGTTCGGCGTGGGCCTCGGCAAGGGCTGCCTGAAGGACGTGTTCGCCGGGGACAGCGACCTGGTCTTCGGCATGCTGTGCGAGGAGCAGGGGCTGGTCCTCGCGCTCACGGTGGTGCTCACCCTCGCGGCGCTGGCGTCCTCCGCGCGCGCCAACGCGACGCGCAGCCGGTCGACGCTGTACTCCATCTCGGCGTGCGCCGCGGGCGGGATGCTGCTGTTCCAGACCTGCCTGAACGTGTTCGGCGCGACCGACGTGCTGCCCCTCACGGGCGTGACCCTGCCGTTCATCAGCCTGGGCGGCTCCAGCATGGTTTCGGTGTGGGGGCTGCTCGCGTTCCTCAAGGCGAACGACGAGCGCACCTATGCGGCGAGGAGGCGCAGGAGTTGAAGACGACCGGGTTCCGTTCCTTTATTCTCTATCTTCTCGTCGGGGCGTTCCTGTTCGGCCTCGGCGTGTTTCTGTACGGCCTGGCGCTGGACGGCGGGGACTGGGCCGTGCAGCCGTTCAACCGCCACATCACGGGCGAGAGCCAGACCGCCGCCGAGGGCCGCGTGCTGGACCGCAACGGCACCGTGCTGGCGCAGACGAAGGACGGCAGGCGCGTCTACGGCGGCGACGCGACCACGCGGCGGGCCATGCTGCACGCGGTCGGCGACACGCGGGGGTACATCTCGACGGGCGTGCAGCACAGCTTCCGCTCGGACCTTATCGGCTACAACCACGTGACCGGCCTGACCTCGCCCACCGGCAAAACCAACGGCAGCGACGTGCAGCTCACGCTCGACAGCGGGCTGTGCCGCCTTGCGCGGCAGAAGCTGGGCTCCCGCAACGGGGCGGCGGCCGTCTACAACTACCGGACCGGCGAGCTGCTGTGCATGGTCAGCACGCCGGATTTCGACCCGCAGAACCCCCCGAAGGACCTGAATACCGACAAGACCGGAAAATACAGCGGCGTCTACGTGAACAAGGTGCTCTCTTCGGCCCTGACGCCCGGCTCCATCTTCAAGCTGGTCACCTCGGCCTGCGCCATCGAAAATATCCCGGACCTCGACCGGCGCACCTGGAACTGCAGCGGCAGCGTCGTGATTAACGGCAACAGAATCACCGACCTGTACGCCTACGGCAGGCTCAGCTTTAAAAACGCGCTGGCCAAATCCTCCAACGTGGCGTTTTCGCAGATCGCCGTGGAGCTCGGCGCGGGGAGGATGCAGGCGAAGGCGAACGCGATGGGCTTCAACCGCAGCTTCAGTCTGGACGGCATCCCCTCCGCCAAGAGCGTCTACAACGTCGCCTCCGCAAGCCCGGACGAGCTCGCCTGGTCGGGTGTGGGGCAGTACACCGACCTTGTGAACCCGTACCACATGCTGGTGCTGATGGGCGCCGTGGCGAACGGCGGGACCCCCGTGATGCCCTATTTCATCAAGCGCGTCGCGGCGCCGCTCGGCCTTGAGGCCAAGACCGGCAGGGCGCAGGCCGGCCCGGCGCTGCTGGGCGCCGAGACCGCCCGGCGGCTGGCCGAATACATGCGCTACAACGTCGCGCACCAGTACGGCGACGGCCTGTTCCCCGGCCTGGAGGTCTGTGCCAAGACCGGCACCGCGCAGGTGAGCGGCCGCGGCGACAACTGCTGGATGGTCGGCTTTTCCTCCCGGGCGGAGACGCCGCTCGCGTTCGCGGTCGTGGTGGAAAATTCGACGCAGGGCAGCATCGCCTCGGCGGGGCGGCTGGCCTCCGCCCTGATGGTCCAGGCCGCCAAAATCCAGTAGCGCGCAAGCCGAAATTTCAGGCGCCCGCGCTCTTTATTCCGGCGCCCGGCTGTGATAAAATAGACGGGTATTTCACAATCAATCGGCTGTAAAACGGCGGAACGGAGGAAAACATGTCTGATGTAATCCGGCTGTTCGTGGAAAAAAAGCCGGGATTCGACGTCGAGGCGCAGAAGCTCAAAGCGGACCTGAAAGAGAACCTGGGGCTTTCGTCCATCGAGGACCTCCGCCTGGCGAACCGATACGATGTCGAGGGCCTGTCCCGTGAAGAATTCGCGGCGGCGCGGGATACGATTTTCTCGGAGCCGAACGTGGACCGCGTGTATGAGGAAGCCTATCCGCTGCCGGAAGGGTACCGCGCCTTCGCCGCGGAGTACCTGCCCGGGCAGTACGACCAGCGGGCGGATTCCGCCGCGCAGTGCGTGCAGCTTCTGACGCAGGGCGAGCGCCCGAAGGTCGCCACGGCCCGGCTGATCGCCGTGAAGGGCGGCCTGACCGACGGCGAGTTCCGGAAAATCGAGTCGTACGTCATCAACCCCGTGGAAAGCCGCCTCGCCTCCTTCCAAAAGCCGGAGACCCTCGGCGAAGCCGCGGCCGAGCCGCCGGACGTGGAGCGCGTCAGAGGCTTCACGGGATGGGACGGCGCCGCGCTGCGGGAATACCACGCCCGCATGGGCTTCGCGATGAGCCTTGAGGACCTCGCGTTCTGCCGGGACTATTTCCGCGACACGGAAAAGCGCGACCCGACCGTCACGGAGCTGCGGGTCATCGACACCTACTGGAGCGACCACTGCCGGCACACGACCTTCCTGACGGAACTGGACAAAATCGAGGCGGAGCCCTCGCCGCTGCGCCCCGCCGTGGAGGGCGCCCTGCGCGCCTATCTGGCGGCGCGCGCGGAGGTCTACGGCGGCAGGGCCTCCGGGCGCCCCGTCTGCCTGATGGACATGGCGACCATCGGCGCCAAACTGCTGAAAAAGCGGGGGCAAATCCCCGACCTGGACGAAAGCGAGGAAATCAACGCCTGTTCCGTCCAGGTGCCCGTCACCGTGGACGGAAAGGTGCAGCAGTGGCTGGTGCAGTTTAAAAACGAGACCCATAACCACCCGACGGAAATCGAGCCGTTCGGCGGCGCGGCGACCTGCCTGGGCGGCGCGATCCGCGACCCGCTCTCCGGCCGGGCATACGTGTACCAGGCCATGCGCGTGACCGGCTCCGGCGACCCGCGCGTCCCGTTCGAGAAGACCCTGCGCGGCAAGCTGCCCACGCGGAAAATCACGACGGGCGCGGCGCAGGGGTACAGCTCCTACGGCAACCAGGTCGGCCTCGCGACCGGGCAGGTCACGGAGCTTTACGACCCCGGATACGTGGCCAAGCGCATGGAGATCGGCGCGGTGATCGGCGCGGTCCCGAAGAAGAACGTGGTGCGCGAGGCCCCGCGCCCGGGCGACGTCGTGATCCTTCTGGGCGGGGCGACCGGCCGCGACGGCTGCGGCGGAGCGACCGGCTCCTCCAAGGCGCACACGGAAAAATCCATCGAGGTCTGCGGCGCCGAGGTGCAGAAGGGCAACCCGCCCACCGAGCGGAAAATCCAGCGCCTTTTCCGCCGGCCGGAGGTTTCCCGCCTGATTCGCCGCTGCAACGATTTCGGCGCGGGCGGCGTGAGCGTGGCCGTCGGCGAGCTGGCCAACGGCCTGCGGATCGACCTCGACAGGGTGCCCAAAAAATACGAGGGGCTCGACGGCACCGAGCTGGCCATCTCGGAATCGCAGGAGCGCATGGCCGTGGTCGTCGCGCCCGGCGACGCGGACCGCTTCATCGCCGCCGCCCATGAAGAAAACCTCGGCGCGACGCCGGTCGCCGCCGTGACAAAGGAGCCGCGCCTCGTGATGAGCTGGCGGGGGGACCGGATTGTGGACCTTTCGCGCGCGTTCCTCGCCACAAACGGCGTGACCCAGCACGCGAAGGCCCTGATTCCCGCCGCAAAGCCGGAGGACGACTACCGCGGGAAAGTCCCCGGCTGCCTGCGCGGCCTGCCGCTCGCCGAGGCGTTCTCCAAAAATCTGGCCCGGCTCGAGGTCTGCGGCCAGAAGGGCCTCGCGGAGCGGTTCGATTCCAGCATCGGCGCGGCGACCGTGCTGATGCCCTTCGCGGGCAGGTACCAGCTTACGCCCGAGGAGGCCATGGTGGCGAAGCTGCCCGTGCCGGAAGGCGAAACGGACGACGCCACGGCCATGGGGTACGGCTTCATCCCCGGCATCTCGCGCTTTTCCCCGTTCCACGGGGCGGCGTGGGCCGTGGTGGAAAGCCTGTCGAAGCTGGCGGCCGTGGGGGCGGACCCGCTGAAGAGCCGGCTGACCTTTCAGGAATATTTCGGCCGCATGACCGGCGACCCCCGGCGGTGGGGGCTCCCCGCCGCCGCGCTGCTCGGCGCGCTCGCGGCGCAGCTCGGCCTCGGGCTGCCCGCCGTCGGCGGCAAGGACAGCATGAGCGGCACGTTCGAGGACCTGGATGTGCCCCCGACGCTCGTGAGCTTTGCGGTCGCGATGACGAAGGCGAGCCGCACCGTCTCCGCGGCCTTCCGCAGGCCGGGCACCAGAGCCGTGCTGTTCCCCGTCCCGGAGGACCCCAAAACCCTGCTGCCGGACTGGGCCGCGCTCCGGCGGTATTATGCCTGCATCGCGGGGATGATGCGGAAGGGGCGCATCCTCGCCGCCTCCGTCGTCAAAGAGGGCGGCGCGGCCGCCGCGGTCGCGCGCATGTGCTTCGGCAACAAAATCGGCTTCCGCTTCCGGCCCGAGGCGCTGGAGCCGCGCCTGCTGTTCTCCCCCGCGGCCGGGACCGTCGTCGCCGAGCTGGAAAGCGAGGAGGCGGTCGACGGCCTCGCCTACGTTCCGCTCGGCGAAACCCTCGCCGAGCCGGAAATCCGCCTCGGCGGCGACGCCCTTTCGCTCGACGGGCTGATTGCGGCATGGGGCGGCACGCTGGAGGGCGTGTTCCCGACGCAGGCGCCCCCGCAGCCCGTCCGCGAGGTCCCGCTTTATACCGCGAGAAATCCGAAGGCGCCGGCGGCCGCGGCGGCGAAGCCGCGCGTGTTCATCCCGGTGTTCCCCGGCACGAACTGCGAGTACGACAGCGCCCGCGCGTTCGAGCGCGCGGGCGCCGAGACGGACGTGCTCGTGGTCCGGAACCGGACCCCGGCGGATATCGAAGAAACCATCGCCCGCATGGCGGAGGCAATCGACCGGGCGCAGATTGTGATGCTGCCCGGCGGCTTCTCCGGCGGCGACGAGCCGGACGGCTCCGGAAAATTCATCGCCACGACGTTCCGGAATCCCAGAATTGCGGAGGCGGTCGCCCGCCTGCTCGAAGTCCGCGGCGGGCTGATGCTCGGCATCTGCAACGGTTTCCAGGCCCTGATCAAGCTGGGGCTGGTCCCCTGCGGGCGCATCACGCCGCCTTCGGCGCACGCGCCGACCCTCACGTACAACACGCTGGGGCGGCACGTCTCGCGCATGGCCTACACGCGGGTCGTGTCCGTAAAGTCGCCGTGGCTTGCGGGGGTCCGGGCGGGCGACGTGTTCGCGGTGCCCGTCTCCCACGGGGAGGGCCGCTTTGCGGCGGACGAGGGCACCCTGCTGCGCCTGGCGCGGAACGGGCAGATTGCGACCCAGTACTGCACGCCGGAGGGCGCGCCGAGCGGCCGCGTGGAGTGGAACCCGAACGGCTCCGCCTGGGCGGTGGAGGGCATCACCAGCCCCGACGGGCGCGTCTTCGGCAAAATGGGGCACGTCGAGCGGCAGGGCAGGGACCTTTACAAAAATGTTCCCGGCGAAAAAGACCTGAAGATCTTTGAGGCCGGCGTCCGATATTTTCAGTAAGGCTGGCGAAAAAATGAAAAAGTGTCTGAAACGCACCTGGGCCGAAATCGACCTGGACGCGGTTGCGAACAATTACCGGAAAATCCGGGAAAAGCTGAAGCCCGGCGTCAAAATGTGCTGCGTCGTAAAAGCGGACGCCTACGGCCACGGGGCCGAGCGCCTCGCGCAGGAATACGAGGCGCTCGGCGCGGACTGGTTCGCCGTCTCCAACCTGGAGGAAGCGCTGCAGATCCGCCGGGCGGGCGCGACCCGGCCGATTCTGATTCTCGGCTACACGCCCCCCTGCATGGCGGCCGACCTGGCGGAAAACGGCATCGCGCAGGCGATCATCGGCCCGGAATTCGGCCGGCAGCTCTCCGCAGAGGCGGTGAAGGCGGGCGTGACCGTCCGCACGCACATCCAGGTGGACACGGGCATGAGCCGCGTCGGCTTCTTTTACCAGGACCCGCGGCGCGACGGCGCCGCAATCGACGAGATGGAGCGCGCCTGCCGCCTGCCCGGCCTGGAGGCGGAGGGCATCTTCACGCATTTCGCCGCGGCGGACGAGGGCGAGGCCGGGCGCGGCTACACCCGCCGGCAGTTCCGCGCGCTGACGGACGCGGTCGCCCGGCTGGAGGCGCGCGGCCTGCATTTTAAGATCCGGCACTGCGCGAACTCCGCCGCCATCTTCGATTTTCCGGAAACGCAGCTCGACATGGTCCGCCCCGGCATCATCCTGTACGGGCTGATGCCCTCGGGCGAGATGATCCACCGGCTCCCGCTCACGCCCGCACTGTCCCTGAAAAGCACGGTGGCGCTGGTCAAGACCATTCCGTGCGGAACCTGCGTCAGCTACGGGCGCCGGTTCCGCGCGGAACGGCCCACCGCGGTGGCGACCGTGCCCATCGGCTATGCCGACGGCTACCTGCGCAGATTCTCAGAAAAAGCCTGCATGCTGGTGCGCGGCAGACGCGCCCCCGTCGTCGGCCGCGTCTGCATGGACCAGCTGATGCTGGACGTCACCGACATCCCGGGCGTCCGGGCCGGGGACACCGTGACCGTAATCGGCCGCGACGGGGACGAATGCGTCTCCGCCGACGAGCTCGCCGGCCTCGCCGACACCATCAGCTACGAAATCATCTGCGGCGTGGCAAAGCGCGTCCCCCGCCTGTATAAAAAAGGCGGCCGCGACGCCGGCCTGCTCGACTATCTCGATCGTTCTTCCGACCGTTCTTCGGGCGCGTAAGGCGCGGAACGTTCAAAGGCAGTCAAAAGCAAACTCCCGAAGCGCACAGCGCGCTCCGGGAGCATTTTCTCTCTTCCGCCGCTTCAGCGGCGGGGTGAATCCGGCTCTGCCGGCGTATCGCCGCCGGCAGGCTTTTCCGCTTCCTTGCGGCTTTTCAGCATCCGGAGCAGCTCCGCGGCGGACATGCCGCTGCTCTGCAGGGCGGCGTAGAGCGCCTCGATATCCCTCTTCTTTTTCCGCTCCTCCAGCTCTCTCTTTTTCGCCTTCGCCTTGGCGATTTTGCGCTGATAAGTTTCGATATTTTCCTGTAGGGACTGAATCTGCTGCTCCAGCGTCTCGGAGGCGTCTTTCTTTTTTCCTCTCGGCATTTCAATCACTCCCGATTCATTCTTGTCTTACGGTAAGTATACCACATTATTCCATATTTTATATCAAAAAAGCACATTTCAGGGCGTGCCATCCAAAAAATCTTCACTTCCTCCGGGCATAAAAAAAGCCCGCTCGCACGAGCGGAGCTTTTGTTTTTCTGTGCGACCAGGCCTGTAAGCCGAGTTCTGTCGTGAACGGCCATCTATCTTGGCCGGATGTCGCCATCACGGCTCGATGCCACCTTCTCGGGGCGCGCCGGGCCGGCGCACGATGCCCCTCTGCGGTGTTGCTCCGGATAGGGTTTGCAGAGCCGCGCGGTCTCCCGCGCGCTGGTGGGCTCTTGCCCCGCCTTTCCACCCTTGCCGCAAATGCGGCGGTATCTCTCTGTTGCACTTTCCCGGGGGTCGCCCCCGGCGGCCGTTAGCCGCTATCCCTGCCCTGTGGAGCTCGGACTTTCCTCAGGCGCGCGCTTTCGCGCTGCGCCCGCGGCCGTCCAGCCTGCTCGCAAAGGTTTATTGTACCCGATTCCCCGCCGGAAGTCAAGGGCGCGCATCTTAAAAATTCAAAAATAACTCCCGCTTTTCGTAACGGAGCCGGCACGCCGCGCACGAAATCGGCGGCAGGGCGAGGTGCCCGCCCGCGTCCGGCGCGTTCCCCAGCAGGGCCTCGGCGCCGCCCCATTCCGCCGGCAGCGTGACGGTGCGGGGCACGCCGCCCCGGTTGAACGCGCACAGCAGCGCGCCGTTCCCGTCCCGGCGCAGGTAGGCCATCACGTCCCCCTCGGCGGCCACCGGGACGAACGCCCCCTCTTTCAGGCAGGAGCATCCGGCGCGCAGGCGGCCCAGCCCGCGGTACCATTCGACCAGGCCGGCGTCTTCGCGGCCCCACGGGAAGCACCCGCGGTTGAACGGGTCGCGGTACCCCTCCAGGCCCGCCTCGTCCCCGTAATAGACGCAGGGCACCCCCGGCAGCGTGTACTGCATCAGCGAAGCCAGGCGCATCAGCGCCAGGCCGCGGGCCCGCTGCCCCCGCGTGAGCCGCGCCTCGCTCTGCCAGCGCCGCCCGCGCCCGCGCGCCGGCTCGCCCGCAAGGGCCGTGAGGGCGCGCTCCGTGTCGTGCGTGCCGATGTTGTTCAGCAGCGCGCGCACGGCCTGCGGCGGGTAGTTTTCCAGCACGGTGAGGATGCGCTCCATACTGCCCGCCGCGTCCCCGCCGGCCAGAAAGGCGAGGACGGCCTCACGGAACGGGTAGTTCATCACGCTGTCGAGCTGGTCCCCCAGCAGGTAGCGCCGGCGCCTGCCGTACGCGATTTTGTTGGAGGCGTCTTCCCACACCTCGCCGAGGACCAGGGCGTCCGCCTTTTCCGCCTTCGCCGCCCGGCGCAGGTGGTCGAGGAACGGGTCCGCCAGCTCGTCCGCCACATCCAGCCGCCACCCGGCGGCCCCCGCGCGCAGCCAGCGCCGCACGACGCCCTCCGGCCCGTTGACGAACCGGTCGTAGCCGGGGTCGGTGCCGTTCACGTCCGGCAGGGTGTCGAACCCCCACCAGCTCTCGTACTCATCCGGCCACTTTTTGAAGCGGTACCACGGAAAATACGGCGATTCCTTCGACTGGTACGCGCCGGGGCCGGGGTAGCGGCCCTCGCGGTTGAAATAGACGCTGTCGCTGCCCGTGTGGTTGAACACGCCGTCCAGCAGCACGCGGATGCCGAGCCTGCCCGCCGCGGCGCACAGGCGGCGGAAATCCTCCTCCGTGCCGAGGAGCGGGTCGATCTTGAGGTAGTCCGCCGTGTTGTACCGGTGGTTGGAGTGCGCCTCGAAAATCGGGTTCAGGTACAGGCAGGTCACGCCGAGGGACTTGAGGTACGGCAGCTTTTCTTCAATGCCGCGCAGGTCTCCGCCGAAATAGTCGCTGTTGGTCACCTTTCCGTCCGGGCCGGGCTTCCATTCCGGCTGGCCGCCCCAGTCCCCGCGCAGCCTGCGGTCGGCGGGGACGCCCCGCTTCTCCTCCCCTGAACGGTGGAAGCGGTCGGGGAAAATCTGGTATACCACGCCGCCGGCGAACCATTCCGGCGTGGCGAACGCGGGGTCGTAGGCCGTGAGCTGCCAGGGCGGGGCGGTCCGGTCGGGGACGGCTTCGCCGCGCGGGCCGCGCGCCAGCGTGACCGGCCCGCGGCCCGTGCTCAGCAGGAAGCGGTAAAAATACGGGGCGGGCGAGGCCGGGGAAAAATCGCACTCCCACCACTCGGCCCGCTCGCCGTCTTTTCCGCACCAGAACATGCCGCGCTCCGGCTTTTCGCCGGTCAGCCCGTTTTCCAGCAGAAGGCGGGCCGCGGAGCAGCGCCAGCCGCGCGGCAGCATGATTTTGAAATGGACCGAAGTCCCGGCCGGCACCGCGCCCGTGGGGCGGCGGCAGGCGGGGCTGCGGGAACTGAACAGCATCAAGGGGCACAAACCTCCGGGGCCGGATTCACGGCCGTTTTTTCAGGTTGGGGACCGGCTTGGCGTTCCAGATGCGCTCCGCGTACTCGCGGATGGCGCGGTCGGAAGAGAAGCGGCCGGCCTGCGCCACGTTCACAAGGCACATCTTCCGCCACGTGCCGGCGTCGGAATACAGCCGCGCCGATCTGGCGCGCGCCTTCGCGTACGAGGCGAAATCCGCAAGGACCATGTAGGGGTCGGAGCCCAGCAGCGAATCCACGATGTCGCGGAAGCTCACGCCGCACAGGCCGTTCCCCATCTCGCGCAGGGCGCCGCCGAGGGCGGGCGTGCGGTCGGCGAACGCCCGCGGGCTGTAGCCGTTCCGCTTCAGCGCGGCGGCCTGTTCCGCGGTCATGCCGAACAGAATCATGTTCTGTTCGCCCACGGCGTCCCGGATCTCCACGTTCGCGCCGTCCAGCGTGCCGAGCGTGACCGCGCCGTTGATCATCATCTTCATGTTGCTGGTGCCGGAGGCCTCCGTCCCGGCGAGCGAAATCTGCTCGCTGATGTCGGCGGCGGGCATCAGCAGCTCCGCGAGGGTCACGCGGTAATCCTCCAGATAGACGACGCGCATCTTTTTGTTCACCCGCGGGTCGGAGTTGATGGTTCTGCCCAAATCGACGATAAAGCGGATGATCTGCTTCGCAAAATAATACCCGGCCGCGGCCTTCGCGCCGAAAATATAGGTGCGCGGCACGAAGTCGGCGTTCGGGTCTTCGCGCAGGCGCTGGTAATCCGTCAGAATCTGGAGCGCGTTCAGGTGCTGGCGCTTGTACTCGTGCAGGCGCTTGACCTGCACGTCGAAGATGGAATCCGGGTCGATGTCGAGCCCCTGCACGCGCTTGACGTACTGCGCGAAGCGGACCTTGTTCTGCCGCTTGACCTGCGCCAGCTTCTGCAGGGCGGCGGGGTCGTCCTTGTATTTCATCAGGTCCTGAAGGCGGGAGGCGTCCAGCACGAACCCGTCACCGATGAGCTCGGTCAGCAGGGAAAAAAGGCCGGGGTTCGCCTGACAGAGCCAGCGCCGGTGGGCGATGCCGTTGGTCACGCTGGTGAACTTTTCGGGCATCTCGGTGTAAAAGTCGTGAAAAATCCTGTTTTTGAGGATTTCGCTGTGGAGCTTGGAGACCCCGTTCACGCTGTGGCAGCTGACCACGGCGAGGTTCGCCATCTTCACATAGCCGTCGTTCCACGGGGCCATGCGGCCGACCTTGTAGCCGTCTACGCAGCGGTTGTGCATCCCCGCGCAGAAGCGGCGGTTGATTTCCTCGATGATCTGGTAGATGCGCGGCAGGCGCATCCGGAACAGGTCGATGCCCCAGCACTCCAGCGCCTCCGGCATCACGGTGTGGTTCGTGTAGGCGAAGACCCGCTGCACGATTTCCCACGCGTCGTCCCAGCCGTAGCCGCACTCGTCGAGCATCACGCGCATCATCTCGGGGATGGCGAGGACGGGGTGCGTGTCGTTCAGGTGGATGGCCGCGAGGTCGGGCAGGCTGTCGAGCGTGCGGTGCGTGAACAGGTGGTGGCGGATGATGTCCTGCACGGCGGCGGAGACCAGAAAATACTGCTGCGAGAGCCGCAGGCTCTTCCCTTCCAGGTGGTTGTCGTCCGGGTAGAGGACCTTGGTGATGATCTCCGCCATGGCCTTCTGCTCCATCGCGCGCATATAGTCGCCGCCGTTGAACAGCTTCATGTCGAACTCGGAGCTGGTGGCCCTCCACAGGCGCAGGCGGCTGACGCCCTTTCCGCCGTAGCCGGCGATGTACATGTCGCACGGCACGGCGATGACCTTTTTATAGCCCTTATGGTTCACAACGTGGAACCGGTTGTTCCAATAGTCTTCAATATGGCCGTCGAAGTGGACCTCCACGCTTTTTTCCGGCTCGGACCGAAGCCAGATCTTCCCGCCCGGCAGCCAGAAATCCGGCAGCTCCGTCTGCCAGCCGTCCACCAGCTTCTGCCGGAAGACGCCGTACTCATAGCACAGGGAATACCCCGTGGCGGGGTAGCCGAGCGTGGCGAGGGAATCCATGAAGCACGCCGCCAGGCGGCCCAGGCCGCCGTTGCCGAGGCCGGCGTCCGGCTCTTCCTCATACAGCGTGTCCAGCTTCAGGCCCATGCCGGCGAGGGCCTTGCGGTAGGCGTCCTCCAGCCCCAGGTTGTACAGGCTGTTTTTGAGCGAGCGCCCCACGAGGAACTCCATGCACAGGTAATAAATCTGCTTGGTGCGCTCTTTTTCCGCCTTTTCCACATACTCATGGCGGATGTTTTCCAAACGGTCCCGAACGGTGAGGGCAACCGCCTTGTAGCACTGCTCGTTGGTTGCATTTTCGAGCGCCACCCCGAACACATGCTCCAGATTGTCGCGGACGGTGTCCTGAATCTGCTCGACGACGTGTCTTTCTCCCATAGCGGCCTCCTTCAAGCCGGGTGCCGGCACCGGCAGTAAAAGCGATATCAAAACAGTTTGTATTATACACCCCTTCCCGCCGCAATACAACGAAGTTTCGCCCGCCGGGTGGAAAATCCCCCCAAAAGCGCCCCATCCGGGGCGGCGCGGCGGCGCCGGACCTGCGCTCGCTTGACAGGTCCCCGCGAAAATTATAAAATATAAAAAGGGAAACAGAAGAAAATCGACTGAGAAACAGCTTCTGCCGTTTCTTTTCTTTTATATCGAGTCCACAATACCGAGCTTTTTGCGGTCTTTTTCATCCGCGGTTTCCAAATTCCGAAAGGGGAAAATTTATGTCACCCGAACCTGACGGTTCAACTGTTCCGCTACTGCTGGCGCTGAGCGGCGCCGGGCTGCCCGCCGTGCGCCCCGCCCTCGCCGTTTTTCTGCTGATTCTGCTGACACTGGTCAACGCATTTTTTGCCGCAAGTGAAATCGCGGTCGTTTCCCTGAGCAAGGTAAAACTTCAGAAAATGGCCCAGGAGGGGGACGTGCGGGCCAAAAAGCTGGTTCGGCTCACCGCCAGCTCCAGCCGTTTTTTCTCCACCATCCAGATCGGCGTCACGCTGGCGGGCTTTCTCGCCTCGGCGCTGGCATCCGAGAGCTTTTCCGACGGGCTGGCGGCGCAGCTCGCTTTTCTGCCGTTTTCGCCCGCGTTCGTCAAAGGGCTTTCCTCGGTTTTAATCACGCTGCTTCTGTCTTACTTCTCGCTGGTGTTCGGCGAGCTGGTCCCGAAAAAGGTCGCGACCGCGCGCGCCGAGCAGATGTCCCTCAAATTCGCCGGCGCCCTGAGCGCGACGGCCGCCGTGTTCCGCCCCGTCGTCTCGTTCCTGACCGCCTCCACCAACGCGGTGCTGCGGGCGTTCGGCATCGACCCCAACTCCTCCGCGCCGACCGTCACGGAGGAGGGCATCATGATGATGGTGGACGCCGGCGAGGAAAAGGGCGTGCTGGACGAGGACGCGAAGGACATGATCTCCAACATCTTCGATTTCAGCGACAGCACGGTCGGCGAGGCCATGACCCACCGCACGGAGGTCGGCGCGGTGGAAGACACCGCTTCCGTCGCGGACGTGGTGGCCCTCTCGATGCGGGAGGGCTACTCCCGCATCCCCGTCTACCACGAGGATTTAGACAGCATCCTCGGCATCATCTACGTCAAGGACCTGCTCAAATTCGTGGGCAAGGCGCTCAAGCCGGGCATCAGCATCACAAGCCTGATGCGCCCCGCCTATTTTGTGCCGGAAAGCAAGCTGTGCAGCGAGCTGTTCTCCGAGATGACGGCGCGCCGGTTCCAGATTGCCGTGGTGGTGGACGAGTACGGCGGCACGGAGGGAATCGTCACCATGGAGGATCTGCTGGAATCCATCGTGGGCAACATCCAGGACGAGTACGACAACGAGGACGACGAGTTCCAGCGCGAGGGCGACAACCGCTTCAGCGTGGACGGCACGGCGCCGGTGGACGAGGTCTCGCGCCTGACGGGCGTCGAGCTGCCGGAAGGGGACTACGACACCATCGCCGGGCTGATTATGGAGCGCCTCGGCCGCGTGCCGAAGCCGAACGAACACCCGCACGTGCGCGTAAAGGGCCTGACTTTGACAGTCGCGGAGATGGAGGACCGGCGCATCGCGCGCGTGCTGATTGAAAAAGCGCCTCCGCCGCAGGCAGCCCCGCGGCGGAAAAAGCCGAAGGACGCATCAATTTCATAAAAACCTGTGCCGCTGCCGGAGGCGGGAACCCGCTCGCCGGCGGCGGCGCGGTTTGGTCAGTCGCAACATCCTGACCTAAAACTAAACTACGGAGGTACAAAAGAATGAAACCATCGTCTTCTTCCCGCACGCGCCGCCTGACCCAGGCGGCCCTGATTGCCGCGGCCTACGTCGTGCTGACCTATCTGGCGGCCCTGCCCGGGCTGGCCTACCTGCCGGTGCAGTTCCGCTTTTCGGAGGCGCTGACCATCCTCCCCGCCTATCTGCCCGCGGCAGTGCCGGGGCTCACGGTCGGCTGCCTGCTGGGGAACCTGTTCAGCAGCTACGGCGCCGCGGACATGGTCTTCGGCACGCTGGCGACCCTGCTGGCGGCGGTGCTCACGCGCGCGCTGCGCCGGTTCCGCGTAAAGGGGATTCCCCTTCTCTCGTTCCTGCCGCCCATCGTGGTGAACGGCGTCGTGGTCGGCGCCGAAATCACGTTCCTCTCGCCCAAAGGCTTCGTCTGGGGGGAGTTCTGGGCGACGGCGCTTTCCGTCGGCTGGTCGGAGCTGCTGGTCCTCGCAATCCTCGGCCTGCCGCTCGCCATCCTGATTCAGAAGAACAAGGCCCTGCAGAAATTCCTCCAGTGATTTTTGGGGCTCAAAAAGCGGCTCCCGGAGTTTTCGCTTCGGGAGCCGCTTTTATGTTTTCTCAGAAAAGATTGCCCGGCTCAGCCGCCGAGGTAAGCGCGGCGGACCTGCTCGTTGCCGGCGAGGGTGTCCGCGTCGCCCTGCATCACGATGGAGCCGGTCTCAAGCACATAGGCCCGGCCGGCGACCTCGAGCGCTTTCTTCGCGTTCTGCTCCACCAGCAGCACCGTGACGCCGGACCGGTTGACCTGCTGGATGGTTTCAAAAATCTCGTTGACCAGAAGCGGAGAAAGCCCCATCGAGGGCTCATCCAGCAGCAGCATCTTGGGGTTGCTCATCAGCGCGCGCCCGATGGCGAGCATCTGCTGCTCGCCGCCGCTCAGGGTGCCGGCAACCTGCCTGCGGCGCTCTTTCAGGCGGGGCAGACGCTCGTAGACGCGCTCGAAATCCCGCGCTATTTTGTCGCGGTCCTTGCGGATGAACGCGCCCATCTCCAGATTCTCCTGAACGGTCATCTGCGAAAAGATGCGCCTGCCCTCCGGTACCTGCGCGAGGCCCAGGCGGATGATGCGGTGGGCGTCCGTGTTGCGCAGGTCGTGCCCGCAGAAGGTGATTTCGCCGCTGCGCGGCTTTACAAGGCCGGAGATGGTGTGCAGCGTCGTCGTCTTCCCGGCCCCGTTGGCGCCGATCAGCGTGACGATCTCTCCCTCATTGACCTCGAAGGAGATTCCCTTCAGGGCGTGGATGGCGCCGTAGTAGACCTCCAGGTTTTGGACCGACAGCATGACGCCCACCCTATTCACCCCCAAGATACGCGGTGATGACCTTCGGGTTGTGGCGGACGTGCTCGGGGGTGCCCTCCGCGATGATTTTGCCGTAGTCGAGCACGACAATCCGCTCGCAGATGCCCATCACGAAGTTCATGTCGTGCTCGATGAGCAGAATGGCGATGCCGAAGCGGTCCCGGATGAGCTTGATGGTCTGCATCAGCTCGTTGGTCTCGGTCGGGTTCATGCCGGCGGCCGGCTCGTCGAGGAGCAGCACCTTCGGCTCCGAGGCGAGCGCGCGGGCGATCTCCAGCTTGCGCTGCCGGCCGTAGGGCAGGTTTTTGGCGAGGCTGTGCGCGCAGGAATCCAGGTCGAAAATCTGCAGCAGCTTGTGCGCGCGCTCCGAGACCTGCTTTTCTTCCCGGCGGGACGAGGGCAGGCGGAAGACGCCCGACAGCACGGAATAGTGCATCTGGCTGTTCATGGGGATTTTCACGTTCTCGATCACCGTCATGTTTTTGAAAAGGCGGATATTCTGGAACGTGCGGGCGATTCCGTTGCGGGTGATGCGGAACGTCTTCTCGCCGACGATGCTGCGCCCGCCCAGGCGGATCTGCCCTTCCGAAGGGGAATAGACGCTGGTCAGCAGGTTGAAGACCGTGGTTTTCCCGGCGCCGTTCGGGCCGATGAGGCCCATGATCTCGCCCGGCTTCACGGTGAAATGGATGTCGTCCAGCGCCTGCAGGCCGCCGAAGGCGATGCCGAGGTTTTTGGTTTCAAGTACGGATACGGCCATGTTCACGCATCTCCTTTACTGCCGTTCGGCCTGCGGCCGCGCCCGTTTTTGCGGGCGCGGAGAAAGCCGATGAATCGTTTCATGGAAAACTCGCGCTCCCCCATCAGGCCGGAGGGCCGGAAGAGCATCACGATAATCAGGATGATGGAATACACCAGCATGCGGTAGGCGGAAAAATCGCGCAGCAGCTCCGGCAGCACGGTGAGGACGCTGGCGGAGATAATCGACCCCGTCACGGACGCCATGCCGCCCAGCACCACCATGACCAGCAGCTCCGTCGAGTAGTTGAAGTCGAACTTCACCGGCGTCAGGGCGCCGACATGGCTGGCATAAAGCCCGCCCGCAACGCCCGCCATGAACGCTGAAAGCACGAAGGTCATCAGCTTGTAATATGTGGTGTTGATGCCGGACGCCTCCGCGGCGATTTCATCCTCGCGGATGGCGATGACCGCGCGCCCGTGCCGCGAATGGATGTAGGAATAGACCACAAACACCGCCAGCGCGGCGAGAAAGAACGACCATGTAAAAAAGACGGACGGCTGGCGGGAAATCCGGGTCTTTACCGTCAGGCCGCGGGCCCCGCCCGTGAACGGCATGGCCAGAATCAGCACCCGGATAATTTCGCCGAACCCGAGGGTGATAATCGCGAGGTAGTCGCCGTGCAGGCGCAGCGCCGGCACACCGATAAGAAAGCCGAACAGCGCGGCCATAAGCCCCCCGGCCACCAGGCCCAGCGGGAAGGCCGCCCCTTCCGGCAGACCGGAATTCATCGCGAACAGCGCGGCCGTGTAGGCGCCGACGGACATAAACCCGGCATGGCCGAGCACCAGCTGCCCCAAAAAGCCGCTGACCAGGTTCAGGCTGACCGTCAGGATGATGTTGATGCAGATCATAATCAGGATGCCGCTGTAATAGCGGTTGATGGTCTTGTTCGCGATGGGAATCGCGACGGCGGCGTACAGCAGGACGACCAGCAGAAAATCCAGCAGCCACGTCTTCCCTTTCGCGGCGCTTTTCGGCGCGCCGGAAAGGCGGGAACTCTCCATTTGTTTTTCCATCTCGCCGCCCCCTTACACTTTTTCCCGGACGTTCCTGCCGAACAGGCCTTCCGGCCGGCAGAGCAGGACGAGAATCAGAATCCCGAACACCACGGCGTCCGTAATCTGCGAGCCGCCGGCCGCCTTGGTCAGGCTTTCGGCGATGCCGATCAGAAAGCCGCCGAGCATTGCGCCCGGGATGCTGCCGATGCCGCCGAGCACGGCCGCGACGAAGGCCTTGAGCCCGAGCATGTTGCCCATGTACGGGTTAATCAGGGGGTAGGCGCCGCAGTAGAGAATGGCGCCGACCGCCGCAAGGCCGGACCCCACGGCGAACGTGAACGCGACCACCGCGTCCGTGTCGATGCCCATCAGCTTGGCCGCGCCGGTGTCTTCCGAAGCGGCGCGCATGGCCTTGCCCATTTTGCTGCGGCTGACCAGCAGCTGCAGCAGCACCATCAGCGTGACGGCGGTCGCCAGAGTGATGGCCGTCACATGGCCGATCTGCAGCCCGCCCAGCGAGACCGCCGGGCCCGGGAACAGGTTGGGCATGGATTTTGCCGACGATGTGAACAGGAGCTGAAACAGGTTCTCGAGAAAGATGCTGACGCCGATGGCCGTAATCAGCAGGGAAATCCGCGGGGCACCCTTGTGCAGCAGCCGGCTGTACGCCAGCTTTTCAATCAGCACGCCGGCCAGCGCGCAGAACGCGATGGACGCGAGGACGGCCCCCCACAGCGGCGCCCCCGCGCTGACGAGGACCAGGTAGGTGACGTACGCGCCCACCATGATGATGTCGCCGTGCGCGAAGTTGATGAGCTGCACGATGCCGTACACCATGCTGTACCCGAGCGCGACAAGGGCATAGATGCTGCCGATGCCAAGCCCGTTTATAAGCTGCGACAGAAACTCCATTAAAGCACCTTCCTTATTTCAAATCGCTTCAGCAGCTTTACGGCGGAAAAGCGGGCAGAAGATTCCGCCCGCCTTTCGCGGTTTGATACCCGTTCGCTATTTCTTGAAGTATTCGACGAACTTATAGGCGCCGTCCTGGATGGTCGTAATCGCCGCGGATTTCACCGGGTTGCGGTCCTTGTCGAAGGTAATGTCGCCCGTCAGGCCCTTGAATTTAATGTCCTTCATCGCATCTACGACCTTTGCGGAATCGGTCGTCCCGGCCTTTTTGATGGATTCGAGAAGGATGTTCATCGCGTCGTACCCCAGCACCGCGAACATATTCGGGTCCGCCTTGTACTTGGCCTTATAGTCCTTGATGAACTGCTGCACCGCGGGGTCCTTGCTCTCCGCGGAATACTGGCTGCAGAAATAGGCGCCGTTCACCGCGTCGATGTTGCTCTTGTCGATTTTCTCCAGCACGCCGTCCCAGCCGTCAACGCCCATCAGGGTGGCCTTGATGCCCATCTGCTTCGCCTGAACGGCAATCAGCGCGACGTCCTGGTAGTACACGGGGAGGAAGAGGATATCCGGGCTCTTGCCCTTAACGGTCTGGAGCTGCGATTTGAAGTCGACGTCGTTGTGCTGGTACGCCTGCTTGGTCACGATGGAGATCCCCGCGGCCTTGGCCTCTTTCTCAAACGCCTCCGCCACGCCGGAGGAATAGTCGTCCGACATGTCGTACAGGATGGCGGCGGTCTTGGCGCCCAGCTTCTTTGCCGAATACTCCGCCATCACCTGCCCCTGGTACGGGTCCGTAAAGCAGGCGCGGAAGACGTTGTCGCCCGCGGTCGTGATGGCCGCCGCCGTGCCGGTGCCCGTAATCATCGGCAGGCCGTCCTTCACGGCCTCCTGCGCGACCGCGATGCACGGGACGGAGGTCACGTCGCCCACCAGGCCGACGACCTCGTCGTTCTGCACCAGCTTGTTATAGGCGTTGACCGCCTCGGTCGCGTCGCCTTTTTCATCGTAATAGACGTACTGGATTTTCTTGCCGAGCACGCCGCCCTTGTCGTTCGCGGCCTGCACCGCCATCTGCGCGCCGTTGTTCGTCGCCACACCGTAAACGGACACGTTGCCGGTCAGCGGCGCCAGCCCGCCGATTTTGATGGTGTCTCCCCCGCCGCCGCCTTTCGAGCAGCCCGCCAGCGGCGCGGCCGCGAGAAGCGCGGCCAGAGCAGCCGCGCACACCCGTTTTTTTCCGGCCCCGCACATTCGACTTTTTTCTTTCATAAAACCATACCCTCTCTTCCTCAATACTGTTTTAATTTAGCTTTAATTTAGCGCAATGCAGTTTTTGCCTGCTAAAATACCATGGTATAAAAAAAGACGAGTCACTTCACCAGTCACCCGGCTCCTGTTCCGGTTCACCCGCAACATCTTAAATTTAAGATTTGTATGATTATACTCCCGAAGCCGAAATTTTGCAATATCAATCGCTTCTAAATTCTTGCTGTTTTCTAATAATTGTCTGGAACGCCAGAACTTGCTCACAAATTTGAATTTTTTGTAACATTTTTGCATGGATCATTCCGATTCCTTCAGACTGCAAAGCGAATCGTTAAATTTTTCGCAAGTCTGCGGTGCCGATTCTGCAAAAGCGGAAGAAGCGCGGCGTCATTTATCCGCGGGCTTTTTTTACAGTTTATTCAATTCTGCGCGCGATGCTTATGGTATGATAACGGGAGAAAAGAAATCATTCTAAATCCAACGCCCCCGCCGGGGCGGTAACAAGAGGTGTGCCGGGTGAACTGGTTTGTGCGGTTCTGGTATTGGCTGAACCGGGTGATGGCGGGGCGGCACGGCGGCGATCAGCTTTCCGTGGCGCTGGTGGTCCTGTACTGCGTCCTGATGCTGCTGGCGGATCTGCTCCTGCTGCCCGCGCTGTTCTATCTGGCGCTCGCCGCGCTGTTCTGGGGCCTGTTCCGGATGCTGTCGCGCAACAACGAGCGGCGCTGGAGGGAGAATCAGTGGTTCCTCGGCTGGTGGGCGCCGCTGTGGGGGCATATCCGGGGATTCTTCCACCGAATCGCCGTCCGGCGCAGGAACGCGGCCCTGCGCTTCCGCGACCGGAAGGTCTGGCGGTACTACCGCTGCCCCAAATGCGGCAGCACGCTCCGCGTCCCAAAAGGAAAAGGAAAAATCGCCATCACCTGCCCCGTCTGCGGCACCGAGTTCATCAAAAAGACCTGAGCGGCAGGCTGAGCCTGCACGCACGGCCCGCCGTTCCGCACGCAGAGAAAACAAAAGCCCGCTTTGGCGGGACAGTCAAAGACAGCTCCCGGACGCGCTGCGTCTTTCTCGCCTGCGGCGACCTCGATATAAGTGCTGCGAAAATTCCGCGCCGCGCACTCGTACCGGGAAACCATACTTGGAGTTTTCAGATGTCAAAGCAAGCCGCGCCGCGCACGGGGCAGCAGCGGCCGGGGTTTTCAGTAACCATAACGGCCTCGATGGGAGATTCCCTTTTCCGTCCCGGCAAACAAAGCTGCCGGTT
>ENA-UOOI01000825-UOOI01000825.1-fermentation-metagenome-genome-assembly--contig:-NODE-825-length-36940-cov-67.843432_pt1 | contig 36940 bp, 41 predicted proteins | sample MGYA00245779_ERZ724027 | MGnify/ENA primary metagenome ERZ724027 (study PRJEB28704, sample SAMN03018318) | fermentation metagenome | biome: anthropogenic terrestrial biome; feature: soil; material...
AATTTTCGGTCGGATCCACCGAGATCGATTATCAGTTCTCTGCTGAAGCACTACCTCCCCCTCCCCTGTCTCCACCGTATAAGGGGACACCCATAACCCCCACCCCACCCGGCCTCCGGCCTCCTCCCCCGCCCCTTGGGGCGGGGGCAGTGCGTGACGATAGCCACCACGGTCCTGTGTCCAGGGGTTGCCCGTGTGTGTAGCCTCTCGCCATCCCGCATGATCGTTCTATCGGGTAGTCCCCGTGAGGAGCACACCCCGGCCCCGCAAGAAGAAGGCAGCATGGATAACTATAAATTCGCCCGCCCGCACATTCCCTTTAATTATGTATCTCGTCATCCGCTGCCCCGGCTGCAAGACCTTCACCTACGTGGACCACTACCAGCGCTGGAGACTCTGCCCGATGTGCGGCGAGGCGATGAATGTCGGGCGCGCACCGGTCTACCTGGATGTCGATGACTTCCAGGATGCAGAACAGGTGGTGGAGCAACTGGAGTCATACCTGCACCAGACCGGAAAGGAAGACCTGACGGAGCGTGACGTCCAGCAGTTACGGGCCCGGTATGCCGAGTGGGTGAAGAACCGGGCCTGATCACCAGAGGCGCCCGCAGCCCGGACAGAGCATGCTCACCCTCCTTCCGCAGTGCGGGCAGTAAAGGCCCGCACGTTCGTTGCTGGATAGCGGTCTCCCGCATCGCTTACAGTGAATCGGGGCCTCGAACCCACATGCGTGTCTGACCATCAATCCAGATATTTGTAGCCCTTCACAAAAAGATTTCCTTTTCCCCGGTTCGCAATATCGCCGGTGAAATGGATAAGCGTGCGCCCTTCGTGCTGAACCGTCCCGTTCTTCGCAAACGTGGGGAGCATCCCCTGCGCGGTCCCGTAGACGTAGCAGGAACCGGTCTTCATGTTCGCTGCCGGACGGCGGCAGTCCCCGTGGACGATGAGCGTGCCCCCGTGCATCTCCGCACCGGCCATATCCCCGGCATCGCCGTGCACAGTCACGGTGCCGCCGGCGATGCTCTCCGCCAGGAAGTCGCCGGCGCGGCCGAAGACCTCGACGCTGCCGCCCTTCATGCCCTTCCTGCCGCCGCGGTATCCCGACGCACAGTAGTCAGCGACGTCGCCCCGGCAGAGGATGGTCCCTCCCGTCATCTCCCGGCCCAGCCAGCCGTCGGCGTTACCGTGGATCTCGATGGTCCCGCCGCTCATGAAGTTACCGCAGTGCATACCGATATCGCCAAGGACGGTAATTTTGCCGCCGTCCATATACTCCCCGACTCTCTTCAACCGGAACGTATCATCCCCCGAGAGGACGACCTCGACATCCTCCGGCCGGTCGGCATCGCCCTCAACCGAGACCGAGAAGACTTCGTCGAGCCGGAGTTCGCGGTTCCCCCGCCAGACAGCCAGATCGGTGCCGGCAAGGAAGTTCTTCGGGACGATCGACTCCGCCTCGATGGGAATGAACGACCTCGGGCCTGGTTTCATAGCAAGCGTGACCTTCATATCGCCGCCTCCGTCTCGATGCACCGGTTCCGGTTCAGGTACTCCTCCTGCACCGGGTAGTTCCTCATCCGGACCGTATAGTAGCGGTCGAACTTCTCGATGAAGTCGGGGTCTTTCCCCATATCGTAGGCGTCGGAGACCTTCGGCCTGACCCAGAACGTGGCGTTGCTCCCGTCGACCAGACACTCGCCCCTCCGGGCGACGACCCGGCCCCGCTTGATCGTGTACTCGGTCCGGCCGAACGCCTCGATAACCTTCCGGTAGTCGGTCGACGGATCGACCTCGTCGATACGGAGCGGGTAGATGGCGATGTCCGCCTCGGCGCCCGGCCCGAGATGGCCTTTCCCGAGATCCTGGATACCGAGCGCCTTCGCCTGGCCGGCCCGGGTCATCACCGCAATCTCGTACCAGTCGAGTTCCCGCTCGATCGCCGGGAGGGGCACCCTTGCCGCGGTATCGGGGTGGACCGTGGCGAACTCGGCGTCACGGTACCGCTTGCTCATCAGGAGGGCGATGATCTCCGGGTAGCGGACGAACGGCGCACCGTTCGGGTTATCCGTCGTGAGCAGGCACTGCCAGGGGCTCTTCGTGAGGAGAGCGAGCTCAAGGCCGATCGCCCACATGATCGAGTTGACCAGATTCTTGCGCCGGTAGATGACCGGTATGATCCCGGAACCGGTCTCGAGTTCCACGTCGTGGTTGCTCCACTTGTCGTGGTGGAGGCGGTAGAGGTTGAACTCCATCGGCCCGTCGGCGGTCATCGTGGTCGTCTTGCCAAACATCACCTGTCCCATATCCATGACGATCTGCGGGCGCATGTTGACGAACCTCGCAATCGGCTCGCTCTTCGAGCAGAAATCCCTCCACCCCGACCCCCCGTAGGCATGGAACTGGACGTGGGTGGCATACAGGGTCTGCCGCTTCCGGTTCAGGTCCGGTATGAGGCCGAGAGACCCGAGCGTGCAAGTGTAATTCCCCGGTGTGCCCAGGTTGTTGCAGTGGAGGTGGACCGAGTGCGGAAGGTGGAGGAGTTCGTTCGCCTCGACGACCGATCGGATGATCTCGGCGGGCGTCACCTCGAAGTAGGGCACCGGGTCCCTGATGCACGAGACGTTCTTGCCCCACTGCCAGGCCTCGGTGCCGCCGGGATTCGTGAGTTTGACGCCAAACCCCTTCACCGCCCGGAGCGTCCAGGCGATGATGGCCGCAACTCGCTTTATGTCGCCGTCGCGGATCGCCTCCATGACCCCCCAGTTCCCGTCGAAGAGGACGTTTGCCATCGTGTCCTGGAGCGGGGTATAGGTGAACTCCTCGTGGGTGTGGCGGGCTTCGAGCGGCGCCATCGCACCCTCGAGCAGGGTGGTGTAGCCCATAACGCTGTAGCGGTAACTGTTGCCGTAGGTTGTCGGGACGCTGTACCCGGACGTGGCGTGCAGCGGCCCGCGCCGGGGTGTTCTGCCGGCCCGCATATCCTCAGGGCTCATGTACCGCCCGAAGTTCACCTTCGTCCCGCAGATATGGGTGTGCGAATCGATCCCGCCCGGAAGGGTGAGCGCGCCGTGGGCGTCGATCACCTCCGCCGCACCGCTCACCTCCTCGACGATCCTGCCATCACGGATGGCGATATCCATCGTCTCGGCGTTGATGCCCCGGAGAGGATCGATCACGCAGGCGTTCTTGATCAGGAGTTCGTTCATCTATCTCGCCCCCTGCATCAGTGTATACATCCGTAAGAGGACCTCCTCGTCGGACGGATAGTCGGTGGAGAGAACCCTCCGCGTCCGGATAGGCACCCCGTCCATCCGGTAGGCCGTTCCCACAGCATCGATGCCGGTCACCGCCACCGGGATCTGGACGTTGCAGAATGCGGTGGTGGCGTTCGGGTAGGGGTCGATCTGGATCACCGGTATATCGGCAAGGTGTTCCAGGCACCGGCGCGGGAAGTGGGCGGCCGGGTCGCTTCCGACGATCAGCGCCGCGTCGCACTCTTTCCGGGCCAGGATATCCACCGCCGTTGTCTCCCCGGGGTTATAGAAGGCTATCCCCCGCGAGAAGTCGATACCGAAGGGGTAGCCGGTCATCCAGGTGTTCACTTCGTTGGACCCGTAGACGTTGTAGTGGCCCCGCATCGCCGATATGGTGAACTTTGTGTGCCGGCTCAGCTCGGAGACGAGTTCGATGGCGTTTCTGATGTTCTTGTACTTCCCCCGGGTCATCGTGAGCCCGACCCCAAAGTAGACCGCACCGAACTTCGCCCCTTTGCAGAGGTTTGCCACCCGGACGAGCTGCTCCCGGGTGACGCCCGCGACCGTCCGCGGGATCGTCTCCGTCTTTCCCTGGACGATTGCCCGGAGCGCGGAGAGGACCGCGTAGTCTCCGCCGGGCTTGATCTGCACGAACTCATCGGCGATGTTCGCGGTCTGGGTTCTCCGGATGTCCACGACGATCACCTTCCGGTCGCGGAAGGCGTTCTCGAGGAAGAACCCGTCCGCATAGCGCGTGTACCGGGAGAGGTGCCGGGGGTGAGCGTCGATCGGGTTCGAGCCCCAGTAGATCACGAGGTCGGCCCGGTTCTTCACCACACCGAGCGTACACCCCGGGTGCCCGACCTCCTGGATGGCGAGAATCGACGGCCCGTGGCAGACCGAGGATGTGTTGTCGATGACGCCCCGTATGAGTTCGGCCATGTGCACCCCCACGCACTGTGCCTCCCCGTGGGTGCCGCTCCACCCGTAGAGGAGCGGGCGCTCGGCCGAAAGAAGCGTATCGGCGGCATACCGGATCGCCTCATCGTACGTGATCTCCTTCCATCCATCCCCATCGCGCAGGATCGGGCCTTTCAGCCTCTCCTCGCACATGAACTTCGTTGTTCCGAGCTCGCAGGCGTTCGCAACCGCGACCACCCTGTTCCCTTCCACCTCAACCTCGATGTCGTCGCAGAGGCACCCGCAGAAGGGGCAGACCGCATCTTTAACGATCATAGGCAAGGCCTCCCAGGTCTTCCATCAGTCCGTGAACACTCTTGGGTTCTTCGTCCGTCGGTTCGATCTCCACCTCGTGCGACTTGAAGTCCGGCATACCGGTGGAGTGTGTATCGGCAGCGATGATGTGGTTTGCATACGGTCCGTAAGGGACGAAGACGGTGCCCATCTCGACCTCGCCCGACGCAACCGCCCGCATGACGACCGTCCCACAAACTCCGGTCAGCATGACAGTATCCAGGTCGGCAAGCCCGAGTTCCAGCATATCGAACTCGTGCATGAAACAGGTCGAGGTCTCCTCCGCGTAGGCGGCAGAGGTCTTTTTCTCGACGGTCACACCCTGGTTCACCGTCCGCCCGGTGATCATCAGAAACGTCATGCCTCCGCCTCCTCTCCCTGCACCCCTTCCACCATGCGGGCGACCCTGATTGCACGGTTCGGGCAGTGGATCTCGCAGGTCTTGCACCCCGTGCACTTCTCCTCGTGGAGTATCTTTACCCGCCCCCCCTCGATCCGCATGATGACCTCATCACTCGACGACGTCCCGGTCCCCGCGAGTTGCGGGTCTACCTGCTTGTTGATCGGGCAGGAGACACAGCAGTTCCCGCACCGCATGCAGAGCGTATCGTCGACCTGGAGACGGTACCACGAGCGGAGCGCCGTCCCGTCGTGCCGGGTGACGTCGAGGATTCGCCCGCTTGTAAGGACGTCTTCGGGGCACGCCTCGACGCAGAGGCCGCACCTGATACAGTGGCCCCGGTAGATCGCGGGCTCCCACCGGTCCTTGCGGCGGAGCACCTCGATGGCCTCGGGCGCCGGACAGATCATCATGCAGGAGAAGCACCCCGTGCACTCCTTCTCCGTCCGGGACGGGTAGTCCTTGAAGTACGGGGGGGTGACCAGGGGTGCGGTCTTTGCGAAGAAGAACTTTTTCAGCCATTCCGGCCGGAGGAACTCCCGCACGTAGTAGACGATCGATCGCATATCCTCACCTCTCGTTGCACGCGATGCAGGGATCGCTGCTGATGAACGTCGACGTCACGTCCGCTATCGACGTGGCATCCCTGATCATCGAATGGGCGCAGGCCTCGATGTTCATGATCGACGGCGTCCGGATAGCGATATCGAGCACCCTGCCGTATTCATCGGTCTTTATGGAGTAGGTCAGCTCGCCCCGGGGAGCTTCGCCGCTATACGTGGCCTCGCCCGCCCTGCAGAGGCCGCCGCCCCGGATAGGGCCGTCGGGGAGGGTTTCTATGCACTTCCGGATCAGGTCGATGCTCTGGAAGACTTCCTGGAACCGGACCATGACCCGGGCGAAGTTGTCGCCCTCGGTCCGGGTTATCTGCTCAAAGCCGAGCGCCCGGTAGGTCGGGTGGCGGAGACGGAGATCGGAGTCCGGGACGCCGCTCGCCCGGGCCGTGGGGCCGACAGTGTGAGCCTCGATCGCCTCCTCACGGCTCATGACCCCGATCCCGCGGCTCCGGAGAGCGATCAGGGGGCCGGTCTCGAAGATCCGGACGTGCCGCTTCATCTCATCCTCCACTTTTACGAGATCGGCGAGCATCGCCGCGGCGTCCTCCGGCAGGAGGTCGAACCGGACCCCGCCCGGGATCATGTAGGCGGTGTTGATCCTTGACCCGGTGATCCGCTCGAGGTTGTCAAGCACCGTCTCCCGGGTGTTTAAGAGGTACATAGCGAGCGTCTCGTGCTCGATCGTGTAGCAGTAGGAGAAGTTCGCGAGGATGTGGCTTGCCATCCGGTCGAGTTCGTTCACGATGACCCGGAGGTAGGCCGCCCGCGGCGGGACCGCAATATCGCTGATCTTCTCCATCGCCTCGATGAAGACCATGTTGTGGATGACCGAGCAGATGCCGCAGACACGCTCTGCAAGGAACATCACCTCCTGCCAGGGCCGGCCTCGCATGATCCGCTCGATCCCCTTCTTCATGTACCCGAGCTCGACCTCGACCCTGAGCACCCGTTCGCCCGCCGTCTCGCACTTGAGGCGGACGGGCTCTTTCCAGCAGGGATGGACCGGGCCGAGCGGTATGGATACGTCGACGGTCTTCTTCATCGTTGTTTCTCCTCGTAGTCTTTGAATACCAGCGGCGCGACCGAGAGTATGGCGTTGAGGATCTCCGTCGGCCGGGGCGGGCAGCCCGGCACCTGCGCGGCGATGGGGATGTAGTTCTCGGCCGGCGGTTCGGTCAGGGTGCCCCTCCTGTTATAGACGCACCCGGATATCGGGCAGTTCCCGATGGCGACTGCCACCTTCGGCTCCGGGATCTTATCCCAGATATCGCGGAGTTTGTCCACCCACTGCGGTGTTACGGAGCCGATGACCAGGAGGACATCGGCCTCACGAGGGTTGTTGTGGACGTAGATCCCGTACTGCTCGATGTCGTAGCGGGGCGCAAGGCAGGCGAGCACCTCGATGTCGCAGCCGTTGCACGACCCGACGTCGACGTAACTGACATGGATCGATCTCGACCGTACGGCGTTCTTGATCTCCTGGAGGATACTCATGAGAGGACCGCCTCCCGGACCTGTTCTTTGCCTCTCGCGAGCGCTTCGACTCTTGGCGAACCGTTCCCGATCATTGCTGTTGTCTCAGTGTATATCGACTGCATTGTCTCTGTATCCACGAGCGGCACGAACCGGGTGAAGAGTTCGCACCCGAGTTCCGCTGCCACCGGGTCGTCGCGATCCGCATACTGCTGCCCCATCTCCCACCGGGACTCAAGGTTCTCGAGCAAGGACATGTCGAACCGCCGGATCATCGCCATCCGGAGTTTCGCGTCGGTCATCCCGATTCGCCGGGCGATTGCCCGAACTGCCTCGTCGTGCCTCGTGCTCGTCAGGATGGTGTATTTCATCTGCCTGAGGTCTTTCTCGTAAAGATACCCGGTCATAGGATACCTCCCGCTTTCGCGAGGGCATACCCGACAAAGAGGGCGATCATCAGCCAGAGCCCGGCCATCTCGAACCGCTTGAGCCACTTCTCGCCCGTGGTGAAGTGGGCGAGCGAGAGGGCCGCGAGGAGCACGGCGAGGATCACTGCCTCACCCTGGACCGTCTGGTTCTCCATCCACTGCAGCAGCGCTATGACGATGTAGGCCGCCGCCCCAAGCAGCACCATTTCGCGGATCATGGCATCACCCACCACAGGTATCCGGCGTAGAGGAGCATCAGTCCGGTGATGAGCCCCTGGACTGTTACGCTATCGTACGGCGAGAGCATGGGCGTCACTGCGCAGACGAACGAGAGCGAGACAAGGATGACGGTCATGATGATGAGCGCCAGAGAGAACGGCACGGCCCCGATGAAGATCGCGACGAACGCGAAGAGGAGCACGAAGGTCTTCGTCCCGTCGATCACCGCGATCCCGGCCCGCCAGACCCCGAAGTGCTCGGTTTTGTAGCCGCTCACGAGTTCTTTCCCTTCGACGATCGAGAAGGGGCCGTAAGGCATCTTCGAGAGGATGACGAGGTACATGGCTATCGCGGCGGGTGGGGCTATCAGGAGGAGCGGCCCGTGGACCGTCTGGTAGGCGATGATATCATCGAGGAGGAGCGACCCCGTGAAGAAGTAGATCGCTGCGATCGTGACGAAGAGCGGGATCTCCGAGGCCGCTGATATGACCGACCGGACACCGCCGAACTTCCCGTAGGGCGATCCCGACGAGAGCCCGAACCCGTGCTCCACGACCTTATGGAGCATGTAGATTGCAAAGAGGATCAGGATGCTTTCGCCTGCAAGGACGACGAAGAGCGCCGCGCTCCATATGCCGATGCCGATGAGCACGACCCCGACGTAGAGCGTGGCGCTCGCTGTCTTCGGGACCCAGGTGCTCTTGAACGAGAACTTCAGGGCGTGAAGGATCTCCTGCCATACGGGAGGGCCCGGCCTCATCTGTACCCGTGCGATGACTTTGCGGTGAAGCCCGAGCAGGAGGAGGCCGAACGCTGCTGCAAATACCAGGTACTCGATCATGTCAGTATCCTATGAAGGGGATGTCCTCTTCTCCCCCCGGAGCCCGCCACCAGAGCCCCAGGAAGAGCACCAGTACCGGGAAGGCGACCACGATGGCTGTCTCCGCCGCCCAGAGCGGTATGAGGGATGCCGCGAGCAGCCCCCATGCGATGGCGATAACGATAGCCGATGCCGCGAGTCCGCAGGTAATCGTCGTTCTCTTCATGTTCATCAGATGGTTATGACAATCTCCACGACACGGAGGAAGATCAACAGCGACGAGAGGGAGCACATGATGACGTAGGGGGCCCCCGGCGCCCGGAACATCTCAGCCTTTGCCGCGTAGAACGGCGCCATCCCCTCTCCGATGACGCCGAGTGCAAGGAAGGCTTTTCCCACCAGCGGAACGGCAAACCCGCCGGCCGCAAGAGCCGGTATCGAGAGTGTGCCGGTGGTCGCAAGGATCAGCGCGGCGCCCCCGAAGAGCGGCAGGGTGGCGACCATGGCGACGATGCCGTACTCGTATGCGGCGTCGAGGACGTGGCGGCTCTTCACCGCCGCAACGATGCCGATGTTCGCGATCCCGACGAGGGAGGCAAAGAGCGTGAAGTTGAAGAGGTCCCCGCTCCCCATCGCCCCCATCGTCGCGAGGCCGCAGGCGATCGCCATAAACCGCCGGAAACGCATCTCGGAGAGCGTCGTCTCCTTCGCGTAGTAGGCGTCTCCTCCAAACGCAATATCGACCTGTTTTTCAGGTCTGCTGGCGATGACAAGCCCCGTAAAGATCAGCGCGACCAGAAAGAGCGTCGCGGTGTAGGGGGTGTAGTAGTGAAGGATATCCCCGAACTCCAGCACGAAGAGGTTGTCTCCGCCGATGTCAAGCATTCGGACCACCCCGCATGGTGCCGATGAGCGACATCTTGGCCATGACCTTGACGAGGATTGCAGAGCCCGAGAGCATGACCGCGAAGAACCAGTACTGCGGGAGGATCATGAAGATGAAGAACGCCACAATCCAGAGCACCCACGAGTAGCCGCTCGCCGTCTCGAGCAGTGCGAACCGCTCGGCGTGACCGCAGCAGAGGAAGTAGAAGATCACGCCGAGGCCGGCGACGGCCCCGCCGGAGAACCCGGAGAGGACGATGCCGTAGACGACGAGGAGCGCGGCGAGGATGGCGGGGGCGCTCTCCATCACCTCGATCCGCAGGCCGGCATCGGGCGGCCGCGTGTAGCCTTCCTTCACCCGGTAGATCTCGGAGAGTGCGATCAGTTCGGACGCACCGACAACGAGGCCCGGGAGGATGAGGGCCTCGGCAAGGTCGGTGCCGATCAGCGCGATGAACGCGAGGCTCGCAACCTCGATGAGGTCGGTGAGGAGCAGGCGGTGGAGGCCGTCGGTCTCCCGCATCAGGGCATAGAAGGCTATGCCTGTTGCTGCGAACGCCACGAGGAGGCCGAGCGAGTACTCGGGGATCATTCTCCTTCTCTCCTCCGGTAGAGGTAGGAGGCGATCGCAAACGCCGTAAAGAGGATGCTCGTCTCGACGACGGTATCGGCCCCCCGGGTATTGTAGAGGATCTCGTCGATGATCCCGCCGGGATGGGCGACGATCGTCGTGCCGAGATAGAGCGTGTTCTCCGCGAGGTACAGCGAAAGCGGCGTTAAGTAGGTGGTGACGTAGCCCGCGTAGGGCGAGTTCTCCGGGTACTGGCAGATGACCTCCGTTGTCCCGAACGGCACCCCTCCCCGGTTGTAGGGGTAGAGCCCGCTTGCGGGGTCGAGCTGCGACTTCGGGTAGAGCTGGTTCCCCTCGAACACGAGCGGCAGGGAGAGGATGCCGATGAGGGAGACGATGATGCACGCGCCGGCAAAGAGCGCCACGAGGTTCTGGAAGTTTGAGAGGATCCTTGAGATCCGCGTGATGATCAGCACGACGCATCCCTCCATTCCATCAGACGCACGATGACGAACGTACCGATGGCGGTGACCGCGACGAACGTCAGGAGCGCCAGGGCCTCGTCGTAGGCGAGCATGATCAGCAAGAGGCCCCACCCGGGGATCTCAAGGTTGATCAGCCGGGCAATGTAGGTCTTCGGCCGCACGAAGGCAACCGAGAGGACGCCGACCACGAGGATAGCAAGACCGAGCGCGAAGACAGCGTTCACCTCTCCTCCCTCCTGACGGCTAGAAGCACGAATATCGTGGCGATCGGGGCGATCAGGGAGACCGCGATGGCAACGTCCAGGTAGCCCCGGTCCACGATGAACGGCAGGACGCCGGCGACAAGGATCCCGAGCGAGACGAGCTTCCCGTAGGAGTCCCTGATGAGGGCGGCGGAGACGGCGCCCGCGAGCGCTATGAGCCCGAACGTGACCTCGAGGGCGGTGATCATCGCTTCCCCCCTCCAGCGTAGGTGCTCGCGATAGCGTTTGCCTCAAGCGTGGAGCCGACGAAGTAGGTTGCCGCTGCGACGAGGGAGAGCGGGTGGTCGAGCAGCAGAACGAGCGCGCCGGCGACGGCGAAGTTCAGGACGTTCGCGTAGGGGAGTTTCCGGCCGGTGTTCTTCTCAATGATTGCCCGTAGGGCGGCAAAGACCGCGATCGCGGCCACGACGTAGAGTGCGATCACTGCCGGACCCTCCAGAGCCGCGCAAGAAGCCTGCTCGCGTGGGCATGCGAGAGCCCCTGGATGGAGAGGATGGCGATCACCATCCCTGCGACGAAGTCCGTGGCGGCGAACCCGACCAGGGTGAATCCGTAGATGACGAACGTGGCGATGACTGCGCCGGTGGTCCCTGCGTAGCCGGGGTCGTGGCAGATGCGGTTGCCGATAAAGACCATCAGGGCTGCGGCAAGTCCGCCCGGGATGCCGGCGACGTAGACGCCGCAGGCGGCAAGGAGCGTCCCGGCCGAGGCGTCGGGAGAGCAGACGATGTTCCCCATCATGGTGCCGCCGGCAAGAGCGCCGCCGCCGGCCTGGATATCGCGCGCGATGGCCGACGCTCCGCTGACACCCCCCGTTTCCGGCAATTTAAAGAAAATATCGACGGTTACGAAGAGTATCCAGCTGATAATCGCTGCTGCCAGGATATGGAGGATCTCGCCCAGCATTCTAGCTCAACTACTGGAAAATACGGTCAATCAATTCAATAAAGGTTGTGTTGTTGACACTTCGGGCTTTTCTTCGCCGGAATGCGCCCCGGTGCACCCCGGGTATGATCTCTCCAGGTTAATTTTGTATATATTGTAATGGATTTTATATACAATATATTTTCCCATGTATACGTTCGGACCCGTTGCACGCCGGTAATGAATGATTCCAGGCTGATAATCCGTTTACCGTAGCCGGCCAGGGTGCGGATGGAGGCACGATGGCGCGGATACCCTGCCCCGCGTCCCGGCAAGGGGCGTCCGAGCGGCGGACCACAACCAACGATAAGAACTGCGGCGGTGGCGGATATGGAGCATTATGACCTCAAGCTCCTCACGATGGCTTCCCGAGCTCGTTAAACCCCACAAGCGACTCCGAAGACCACTCTGCCACCACAGGGTTATAATTGGATTGTAACCATTGCCCTGTATCCATCGTCTGGGGGGAGGAATGTTAGCGCGGTCCCTGGGCATACCTGAATGTCAAGCAGATCATCTCTGGCAGGCTTCTCCGGGACATTATTGGGGGCAGGTAGCCGGCGTATCTTCGCCGACGTTCGGGATAATCCCGGACGCGCCTGATCACCGCCCATTGAGACGCCGTGTAGCGATACGCTCGAATATCGGTGAAATCGCACCGAAGATATCTCTTTTATCCTCCGGCGTCAGCAGGAGCCGGTAGATGCAGACTCCATACAGGCCGGAGAAGATCACCGCGAGCACGTAAGGATGAACCATGCCCCGCAGCAGGAAGAAGGCGAGGAGGAATACGCTGACGGCTCCGAACGTCTTTACGATCAGCGCGGACTCGACCCGCACGTCAAAGACCCGGCGGAGTATGTAGAGTATCAGCACCGCGAGCAGAGTGCACGATACGGCCGTGCCGATAGCCGCACCTGTTATACCGAACAGGGGGATGAGCGCCAGATCGAGACAGACGTTCGCCCCCGCCACCAGGATGTTCACCTTCGAGGAGAGCCCCGGCCTGTTCATGGCGCTGACGGCTGACCCGACGGACGATACCGCCCCGAATGCGATCATCCCGAAGACAAGGACGGTGAGGGCGGGCACGGCCGGCAGGTAGGCGGGGCCGAAGATGAACCCGATGATCGTCTCGGCGAGGTAGATGAGGACGAGGCCCATCATCGAGAGGAGGGCGAGGCAGTACCTGATTGACCTGGTTATCAGGTCCTCGACCGCATCCCGGAGCCCTTTGCTGTAGTACTCCGATATTGCCGGGTAGTTGACCGTGGAGAACGAACCGGGGAGCGAGAGGAAGGCCACCCGGGCTATTGCGATCGCAATCGCATACCGGCCGACATCGATCTCCGTCAGCATATACCCGATGAGGAGGGTGTCGGTATAGGTGTTGATCAGGTAGACCGCGCTTGCGATGAAGATCCGGCTCCCGAATGCGAGCATCTTCTTTGATGTCTCCCGGTGGCCGGAGACCGAGAGGCGGAAGTGCTGGCGGACGACCGAGACGACGAAGGCGAGCGTCCCGACCTCGGTGAGCAGCAGCGCCAGGACGGCTCCCCCGGGACCGAGGCCCGCGGCTATGAACAGCACCACCAGCACGATCAGGAGGAGCGAGCGGATCATGAACCGGAACGAGTAGGACCTCATCTCCCGCAGCCCGTTGAGGAGGCCGAGGAGCGTTGTGTTGACGATTGCAAGCGGCACGGCAAGTGCGATGATCCGGATGAGGCCGGATAGTTCCTGCATCCCGAAGAGCGCCGCGATCTCCCCTGCGAAGATAAAGAAAGCGAAACCGGCCACGGTCCCGAGCAGGAGCGCATTGATGATCCCCGCGGTGACGATGGCATTGAGCCGCTCCTGATCGCTCTTGTAGTCGGCCACGTACTTCACGACTGTCTCCGGAATGCCGAGACCTGCAACCAGTGTGGATATGGTGAAGAGGGTCAGCGTCAGGGTATACAGCCCGAAGTCCGCCGGGCCGAGCCACCGGCTCAGTACGATGTTTAAGAGAAACCCTGAGCCAAGAGTGATGATCTGGCCGACAAACACCCAGCTGATATCAAATGCGAACTTTGTAGACTCCTTCATACGCTGTCCGGTCCGGCCTATGGCGGTATCTGATGTACCGCCGGTATTTATACTATACTCCCGATTCGGGACGACGCGAGAGGGTATGGCCGGGATCGGGCACGTGGTTCGGGCCCCGGAGCCTGCGAGAGGATTTTCATGCGTGCAGCACATCCTCCGCGTAACCGCCCCTACAGCCTCCGTGACGCCCCGAGCACCAGGGCGATGACGGGCACGATCTCAAGCCTCCCCGCCCACATGACGATGATGAAGAGCCACTTCGCCCCGGGACTCATGCCGGGGCTCACGAACCCGGTACTGATCCCGACGTTGGAGATGGCCGAGACGACCTCGAAGACGACGTCGGCGGAGTCGAACCCGGCCTGCGGCGCAAGGTGGAGCAGGAGGAGGGTGGCGACCGCGACCACCAGGGTGAAGAGCACGACGACAAGCATGCTCTTTGAGACCTCGTACTCCGGGAGATGCTCGAGGATCTGCCGCCCTTCGTGCCGGAGGGGGGTGATCGTCCGCCAACCGGCGTGGAGCCTCCGGAGCCACCATCTGAGCATATCGAGGGCGAGGATGACCCTGCCGAGTTTGATGCCGCCGGCGGTGCTCCCTGCTGACCCGCCGATCAGCATCAGCGCGGTAAGGACCATCACGGTTGCACCGTACCAGTCCCGGGGATTCGCGTTCTGGAACCCGGTGCAGGTGATGCCGCTCACCGTCATGAAGATGCCCTGCCGGAGGGCCTCGGCGGGGGCGAGGGCGGAGATGGTCACGAGGTCGAAGGTGATGACGGCACATCCGGCAAGGATGAGCACAAAGAGGAGGATCGCCTGCGAGTCACGGAAGAATCCGAACGATCGCCGGTAATAGAGAAGGAAATAGAGTTTGAACGGCATAGCGCCGGCGATCATGACCGGGACGACGAGCATCTCAAGGAGCGGGCTCTCGTAGTAGAGGATGCCGGTCGAATGAACCGCAAACCCGCCGGTCGATATCGCCGTCATGACGATGTTTACGGCGTCCCAGAGGGGTATGCCCGAGAGGAGAACGAGCCCGATGCCGAGGGCCGTGAGCACCAGGTATATCCGCCACATCTCTGCAGCCGTGGCCACGACGTTCGGCATGAACGTCTCGGACCGCCCTTCTGAGCGGTAGAGCTGGAACCGGGTCAGGCCCGACCTGCCCGCGAGAGCAACGGTGAACGCGACGATCCCGAGTCCGCCCATCCACTGGGTCAGCGACCGCCAGAAGAGGATCATCCTTGGAGCGGTATCGACCGGTGGTATGAGGGAGAATCCTGTGCCTGTCCAGCCGGACATTGCCTCAAAGACGCTGTCAAGATACGGCATCCCGAGACCGAGCGTGTAGGGGAGCGCACCTATCAGGGCGGCGGCAAGCCAGATCAGGGCGACCGCAGAGAGTGCAACGGGGAGGTGCGCCTCCCCTTCTGCCTTCGGGATACTGGCAAGCCAGATCCCGAGGATCCCAAACCCCGCCGGCGCCGAGGCCATCGGGAGGAGGAGATCGATCTCGCCGTACCAGAAACCGACTAGGAACGGTGTGCAGGATGCCAGCGCAATGAAGAGAAAGATGAGCCCGAGGTCGGGAGCGATGATTGCAAACTGGCTATCTGCCGCTGGCAGTAACTTTTTGCCGGGGAGTGCTGGGAGGGGATAGTTTTTGCGACGGTCCATTGTCGTACCCGATGCGGATTAACGGGATCACCAGCCGCATCATGGACGTACCTCTATCCGTTATATGTAGTTTTTGATGCTCTACGGCTACACCCGGACGGCAGCCTTCTCCGTCTCGGGGCTTCGCCGGAGCCGCAGGCGGTTATTCCTTTCGGGTCGGCCGAACCGGGGTAATCCCGGTCATTGCCTCAGGGGTAACGATTCCGGTGCCAGCCATTTTTATCAGATCAAGGCTACACCTATAATGGTCTCACCCGCCGGAGCTGATATTTCTCAATGTCTCATACTCATGCCATGCCTGCGGAACTGCCGATGATAGACCGGCCGCCCGGCGAACCTGACAGAAGGACCCTGGTAACTGATCAGTATGCCGGGGTGCGCCTGCCGGAGCGGAATCTGGAGCCGGGAGGATAAGATGGAGGATCTGCATAACGAGTCTCCCGCCGACCTTCTGCATCTGTTGCGGGATGACGCCCCCGCCCTCGACCGCCGGTCACAGGAGAGACTAAAGGTCGGCATCGAGACCCTGCTCGCCGAGAACCGGAATCTTGCCGCACGGGCTGTCCGGGTAGAACTGGAGCGTGATGCGCTCCTCGCCGCCATCGGTAGGCAGGGGTTCGTCTGCGGCACCGACGGGAAGGTGGTCGCAGTGGGCCCGGGAAGACGGAACTGTATAGCCCGGGCACTCTCGGGAGAGGATACGCCCGGGAACGTACCGCTCTGCTACCCGGATGGGGGACCGGTCCGGCCCGAGGACCTTCCCGGGCAGAGGGCGCTCAGGGGAGAGGTGCTGAAGTCCTGCCGGTTTGCCATCCATGACCGCCAGGTGGGGGATCTGCACGTCGCCGTATCCGCCTCACCCATCTTCACGGACGGCGCTGTCTCCGGTGCCTTCGTCGTCTGGCAGGACGTCACCGGGGAGGAAATGACGAGACGGCGCATGGAGGAGGCGAATACCCTGCTTGAGGGGCTCTTCGAGAACCTTGGTGACATCGTCGGCATCCAGCGACCGGACCATACAATCCTGCGCTATAACAGTGCCGGCTACGAGATGCTCGGGATGACGCCGGAGGAGGTGCATGGGCGGAAGTGCTATGAACTCATCGGGCGGACCGGACCCTGCACCATCTGCGCGACGGACCATGCGCTCGCGAGCAGGAGGCGGGAGGTCGTCACGAAGTATGTGCCCGAACTCGGGCGGTACCTGGAGTGCCGATCGAGCCCCATCCTTAATCCGCAGGGGGAGGTGGCGCTCATCGTCGAGCAGCTCTACGATATCACCGACCGGAAGCGCGCTGAGGATAAACTCCGGGAGAGCGAGGCGACTGCCCGTGCCCTCCTCGACGCCCCGGAGGATATGATCGCCCTCCTGGATACCGGCGGGGGGATCATCGACGTCAACGAGATGGCGGTTCGGCGGTTCTCGCGGAGCCGGGAGGACCTTATCGGCATGAATATCGCCGGGTTATTCCCTCCCGCCATGGCCCGGGCGGATATGGCGCGCCTGCATGAGGTCGCTGAATCCGGCTCGCCCGGCCGGTTTGAAGGGGCGTGGGGGGGACGGTGGTACACTGCCGTCTTCTACCCGGTCAGGGATGCGAACGGCGGCGTCACCCGTGTAGCGGTCATAGCAAGGGACATCACCGATGTGAAGCAGGCGGAGGATGCCCTCCGGAAGCGGACGCACGACCTGGACGAGCGGGTGAAAGAACTCTCGATCCTGTACGCGATATCCCGCATCGTCGAGCAGCAGGGGGTCCCGCTCGACGATATCTTCCACGAAGTCGTCCGGGCGCTCCCTTCGGGCTGGCAGTACCCGGAGGACACGGTCGTCAGGATAACGGTATGCGGGCGTAAGTTTGAGACAGAGGGGTTCCGGGTGACTTCCTGGCGGCAGGTATCCCCGGTCATCGTCAACGGAGAGCCGGTCGGGACGATGGAGGTCTGCTACCTCCGCGAGAGGCCGGAGAAGGACGAAGGGCCGTTCCTCCGGGAGGAGCGATCGCTGATCGATACCGTCGCACGACGCCTTGGAAGGACAATCGAACGCCTGCAGACGCAAGAGTCCCTCCAGAGGAGTGAGACGAAGTTTCGGGAGATCGCCCAGCAGAGTTTCGATATGATCTACACCTGCTATAACGATGGGGGAATCGCCTACATCTCCCCTGCGGTGATGCGGATCCTCGGCTATACCCCCACGGAACTCATCGGCGAGCGTTGCCGCGACTACGTCGTCCCCTCGTCGCTCCCTGCCTGGGAGAAAGGACGGAAGAAGATAGCCGCGGGTGAGCCGGTTGAGGGGCTCGAGATCGAGTTCCGCCGAAAAGGCGGGTCTGCAGCCTTCCTCGAACTGAACGAGTCCCCGATCATCCACGAACGGACGGTGGTCGGGGTCCATGTGGTCGGCAGGGATATCACCGAGCGCAAACAGAACGAGTTCCTCCGGCAGCAGGCGTTTGAACAGATCGAGCGAAACATCGAGCAGTTCGCGGTCCTCGGAGACCACGTCCGCCAGCCGCTCCAGGTGATCCTCGGCATGGCCGATCTCCTCGATGATGGGGTGAGCGTGGAGAAGATCCGGGGGCAGGTCGAACGGATCAATGGCTACATCAGGGAACTCGACCAGGGCTGGATCGAGTCGCGGCAGGTCCGGGAGTTCCTCCGGAAGCATGAACAGGCGTAAGCGAGGTGCCGCTCGTCGAGGAGAGCCCGAGCCTTCTCTTTGGGCTCCGGACGATCGAACTCCTGAAGCGGGAGGTCGGCGACGACGTGCCTATTATGGGTTCGGTGATATCCCCCTTCTCCCTCCCCATACTGCAGATGGGTTTCGGCGCGTACATCGAACTCCTCTACGGCGAACCGGATCTCTTCTGGACGCTGATGAAGAAGAACGAGGAGTTCTGCGTCCGGTGGGCGAACGCCCAGCTCGAGGCCGGTGCAACCGCCATCGGCTACGCCGACCCCCTTGCCTCGCCGGATATGACGCCCGGGGACCTCTACCGCAGGACCGGGTTTATCGTTGCCAAACGAACCATACCCCGGATCGGGGGCGCTGTTGCGACCAGCCTCGCCTCCGCGAGGGCGCTGCCTGTCATCGATGACGTGGCCGATACCGGCAGTATCGGCGTCGGCGTCAGCACCTTCGACGATCTCGCCGCCGTAAAACGGCAGTGCGCGGGCAGGCTCACCATTCTCGGGAACCTCAACGCAATCGAGATGTGCTGGTGGACGCCTGCACAGGCTGAGGCAGAGGTGAAGAGGGCAATCGCCGCCGCCGGTCCGGGCGGCGGGTTCATCCTCTCGGACAACCACGGCGAGATCCCCTGGCAGGTGCCCGAGAGTGTTCTCCTGGCAATATCCACTGCAGTGCGGAAGTGGGGCGAATATCCACTTGACTGGATCTCTGTATGACAGGAAAATTCGGGATTCTCAACTGTGAGAACCTGGCCCGGGAGCTCAGGGCGGTTGTTGCCGCCGGGGAGTTCCCGGGCGTTCTCACGAGGACATTCCATATCGGCTGCGACGGGAAGCCGGCACGGTGGGGAGACGGGATCGAGGCTCCATTTCTTGATATGCAGGAGACCTGTGATCGGATCTGCATCCTCAGGTGCGGGGAGAGGGTCGAACCCCCCGCCCTGCCGGGACCAGGCCCCGTCGTGGTGGCTCCCGATCTTATGCGGGGTATCCTCCTTCCTGAGCCCCTCTTCGATGCCTGCGTCCGGGAGGGGGCGCTCATGGTCATTCCGGGCCTCCTCTCGCGGTGGCAGGAACACGTTGCAGCCCTCGGGTTTGCCGGGGGGGCGCCGGCGGAGTTCTTCAGGGAGTCGGTCAAAAAGATCGTGCTCATCGATACGGGCGTAGACCCGGAGAGCTCCCGGGTCCTTGCAGCCCTCGGCGAAGAACTCCAGATTCCCACAGAACGGATCCCCGTCGGGATTGAGCCGCTTCGGCGGTATATCGACCATCAGTATCTCCAGTGGCGCCTGGATACCGAGAAAAAGAATTTTCGGGACTCCACGACTGCGGCGAACCGGAGATCCGCCGACTACGCGATGACCATCGATATACTCGGTAGAATCGCGGCGCTCCAGAGCGAGGAGACGGTGGTGGAGGAGATGCTTAACCTCTTTACTGTCCTCTTCGGCTCTGCCCGGATCGGTTTTGCACCTATCGATGAGGGGAAGTCGGGCAGGGTCGTCAGCCGCCCGCCCGGATACTACGACGCTCCGGAGCGACGAGGGAGGTTCTTCGCAGAGGAGGGCCGGTCTGCTGTCATGCAGGGCGAGGACGGGTTCTCGATAGAGGTCAGGCACGAAGACTCCCTGGTCGGCATTCTTCTGCTCGAGGGGCTCGCCCTGCCGGAGCGGATCGGTGAGTACCTTGACATCAGCAGGTTCGTGACGGAGGTCTGCGGGCTCGCTATTGAGAACGCCCGGACGTACCGGAGGCTCCAGGAAGTCGTGAAGGAACGCGATAGAAAGATCGGGGAGCGGATGCGGGTGGAGAAGGCGCTCCGTGAGGCAAACAAGAAACTCAACACCCTCTCATCCATCACCCGGCACGACATACTGAACCAGCTGGCGGCGCTGCTTGGGTACCTCGAGATAACGCAGATGGATCTCGCGGCGGGACGCCTGCCCGCGGACCCGACCCTTGTCCGGTACGTGGCAAACGAACTGCAGGCCGCGCAAACGATCCAGCGGCAGGTTGAGTTCACCCGTTTCTACCAGGATATCGGCGTGAAGGAAGCGGAGTGGCATGATGCAGGAGCCCTGATCCGGCAGGTGGCCGGAGAACTTCCGCTCTCCGGGGTCAGGGTGGATGTTGGGGTTACGGGGCTCCAGGTCTATGCTGATCCCCTGATCGGGAAGGTCTTTTAGAACCACATGGAGAACTCGGTCAGGCACGGGGGGAGTATATCCAGGATATCCTTCTCCTCCTCCAGGGCTCCGGGCGGCCTCGTGCTCGTCTACACCGATGATGGCGGGGGTATCCCGGCTGCGGAGAAGGAGAAGATCTTCCGGAAGGGCTTTGGGAGGAACACCGGGCTTGGGCTGTTTCTCACCCGGGAGATCCTTGCAATCACCGGCATCACCATCCGGGAGACCGGCGGCGAGGGAGAGGGCGCCCGGTTCGAGATCTTCGTCCCGGAGGGGGAGTACCGGTTCTCCGCGAACGGCTGAGGGGGGAAGCGCTGCAGGTGACCGTTTTTGGGGGTTGAACGTTTCTGGTCGGCCGATCCTACCCTGATCAGGGGGTGCGATGAACGCCGCCATATTTGGGCTCCCGGGTAGCCGCCGGAAATTCTCGTCGTTTTTCTGCATTCCTTCCGGGACCGGGTGTATAGGCTCGCCGCTCCGAGTCGAACCGGGGAGAAGGTGCTGGTGCCGCCGCGAACCGTAGGAACCCCGCGACGCTCTTTGACCCGGTCGGGTGCCACGCGATTCCTGCAGCGTGAGGGGGAGGGGCCGGGCGGCGAGGTCCGGGTCGAAGTGGCCCGGCTCTATGCTGCGATCGACCAGGAGGGCGGCGGGCAGGGGTCGAAGATGGCCTGGAACGAGGCTGCGGCGCTCGCCACCATTGCCCGGATGGGCTGGGAGACGTTCACCGTCCGGATGCTACAGCAGGCGACGGGGCTCTCCTACCACCAGGTCCGGCGGATCCTCCAGGGCTACACCGCGAGGGGCACGGCCTACTGCGAGTTCCTGGAGAAGTGCCCTGCCGTCAACGGGGTAGATGCGACGGTCATCGACGAGAGCACCGGGACGGTCGTCCGCCGGCACGAACTCCACTTCCAGTTCGACGCCGGGCGCTACCGGGAGTGGGTGGCAGGGCTCGCGGTCTGGCTGGAGGATGAGGGAGGCGATGACCCTTCCCCGGAGGGAAGTTGCAATGGCGGTTGCAACCCGGGTTGCAAAGGGAGTTGCAAAGGGGGTTGCAATGAGATCCCGGGGAATGAATTCCGAGTTTCCGGGGATGGATCGGGAAATGATGAACTTATATTAACTATTGAGAATCAAGAATATGGACCGGTTGCAACTTTTTCCAGATCAGAGCAATCCCCCGGCTCGAACGCGGGGGAGGGGGACCGGGGCCGGGGCGGTTCGGGCACTCCTGATCATGGGTCTCTCTGTGATCCCGGGCCGGTTGCAAACGGCGAATCCAAAACAGGCCATGTGCCCCTGGATTCAATTTCCGTCGCTTTAAATGGCGTTTCTCCGGGAGGGATCGTTTGCAGCTCCCTTTGCAACCCTGTTTGCAACTCCGGGTACAACCAGGGTGCGACCGGCGTCCGGCCCTCCCCGGCGTCCTCGACCACCGGGCGTTCGAGCGGGTGAGGGTCGAACTCGGCTGGTGCGATATCTACGACAACGGGAGGGCGATGATCGGTCGCGGGAGACGCAGGCGAACCTCTGTGAGGTGTGCGACCACGAGATCGGGGGCAATCTCTTTCACCAGTTTGAGGAGGGCGAGCGGATCATCAAGCAGTATCTCGGCGTCAGGTACGATATCTCGGAGGAGGCAATGCGGGAGTCGTTCCGGAGGAGAGAGGTCTGGGACTACCCGCTTCCGGCGATCCGGGAGGCGCTTCTCAACGCGCTCATCCACCGCGATTACTTCAACAATACGGTCCAGACGCAGGTCAAGATCTTTGACGACCATATCCGCTTCCACAATCCCGGCCATCTCCCCGAAGGCGTTACCATCGATATGATCTTAAAAGAGCACTACTCCTACCACCGCAACCCGAAGGTTGCCGATATTTTCTACCGTGCCGGGCTCGTCGAACGTTACGGATCGGGCATCGAGCGGATCATTACAGCCTTCCGCAGCGCCGGGATGCCGGTTCCCACCTTCGTCAGCAGTCCGCTTGGGTTCACCCTGACGATGCGGATGGATATGCTGAACGAGAGTTCCCTTCGGAAGATGGAACTGAATGAACGGCAGATCCTTGCGGTGGAACGGGTCAAGGTCGAGGGGAGCATCACGAGCGGTGCCTATCAATCACTCACCGGCGTCTCGGCAGCGACGGCTTTCAGGGATCTCAAGGCCCTGGTTGACCGTGGTATCCTGGAGCAGGTGAGCCCGTCGAGGAGGAATACACGATATGTCCTGCGGGAGAGGCCATCATGAAGTGTGGATATTTCCAGAGCGTTCCGGCGAAACAGGGGCTGGTCCGGGCCGGAAACCCGGTGGATTCCCCACCTGGCAGGGATAGATGATGGATGAATGAGAGATGGATGAAAGATGGATGAGAGATACGATGAATAAGAAGAGCTGATCGAAGATGAGTGATGAGCGCCGGGCGGAGTGTTTCGGGGATGGGACGGGAGGGCGGTGCCACACCATCCAGCAGATTCTCGTCCGCGAGTTCCGGCGGGCGGTTGCGCACCTGAAGCGGGCCGGTTCGGCAGATACCCTCCTCGCCGAGGCTGAGGCCCAGGGGTGGAAGACCGTCCCGCTTCTCTGGCATGTTGCCGAACTCTGTCGCGAGCAGCCGGCAGCGGGCCTGAAGACGCTCCTCGCGGTGAAAGAGTGGTATGAAGCGCTCTGCCAGCGGCGGCGCTGTGTCCTCGACGACCGGAAGGTGCTGGCGCTTCACGCACGAACGGAGCCCTACCGCGAGATCTGGGACCGGTTCAGTGCGGTCATCGACGACTACGACGACTGCGAGGTGCTCCTCGACGCCCACCATGTCGCCACGGCGATCGGCGGCACGGTGCTCTATACCGGGGACTACCGTCACATCATTGCCAACCGGGAGCTCATTCTTTCGGAAACCAGCCTCCACGATGTCCGGTACCTGGGCGACCGGACAGGCGGAGGCCGCTGGCGTGAAGGAACCGTCGACGGTTTTTCATATCTCCGGGAAATAAGGCCTGAAGAAACAGTGAGCATCCTCGCTGTTGAAGATTAGAAAGCCCATCCATGGCACCCCGAAGGGGGAACATGTGAGTGATAGGTAAGATTCGACATCCGGATCTGCGTAACGTCTGGAGACACGAGGCATACGACTTCACCATCGGGCTGAGGAGAACATCGATGCCCTTGTTCAATCGCTCGGCAACGTTTACCGGAAACAGAATGTGGGTGATTTCATGGGCCGGGATCAAGTACCCATCAAGTACGGAAAAACCGGCAGATATCTGGATATATGCAGATCGCCAGCAATATCGCTGACATTAATCTCTGGAAGCAGGCGCTCTGAATACAACCCATCAAGTGTTCCTCCCGCCCCCTCAGGAGGCGGGCAGTGCAGGGCGATAGGTCGTGGATGGGGAGAAACAACTGGCCGGAGCATCTCTTCACGGAGATAATATTGACCGAAGCATCCGCATGACCGTTTCGTCTACTTAGAAGGGTTCAAACGCGGGTTCAAACCCGGACCCCTGGTCACCCGCACGTCCCTCTCTCTTCTCCGGATCGTATCGTATCATGACCTCGCCGAACCGCCCCGGATCGGTCCAATGCCGGTGCTTCCCGGGTAGTAGGCCGGCTCGCCCCGGGCCGACCTGTGGCCGGTTTCTTATGATCCCGTGAGCGATATTGCGCGGCGTGGGCAGCGCAGGGAACGGTGGCGGTGTTCTCGGTCACATAGTTACGATAATACCCGATTTGAGGGAAGAATGCCCTGAAATTGATGAGTATGCGGGGGAAGGGATTCGAACCCTTGAACTCCTTCGAGACTGGACCCTAAATCCAGCGCCTTTAACCTGGCTCGGCAACCCCCGCGCGTATATACATCGGTGCTGGAAGAATTATACTTGTTCCCTGACGTCCGGGCGGACCCCCGGTGTTCGCTGTGGCTGTTTGGGGCCTTGCGCTCACGAACGAGCACGAGCCGGGTCCGCGGTTACTCTCTGAAAAGAGGGAGGAGGCGCCCATCGGGAAACCCTCATCTCCGGCCGTTGTCGGCCCCGGCCAGCCCTTTCAACCTCTCGATGCTGCAACTCAACCCGTGCACGAGGTAGTAGTTTGACTCCCGGCCTCCCCCGGCAGTCCGCCCGGCCCGGAGCGCCTCCTCGATCTCCTCTCCGGCACAGACCGTCACGCCCCTTCCAATCTCCGCATAAACGTGCGCATCGCTCCCCCCGACCGTTCCCTTCCCGGAGACCCGCCCGAGCGTCATCGAGAGCGCATTGGTCTGTCGCCGCGATCTGCTGTTAAACCCTTCAATGAGATCCACCCTTCCCGCCAGACGCTCGGGCGAGGGGTATCGGCGGTAGGGGTGCGCGAGAACCGCAAGCCCGCCCTGGGCATGGATCTCCCCGACCACATCGTCAAACCTCTGCGCCAAAATCTCCCGTTCAAGGAACAGGCCCAGGACGTCGCCATACTCAGTTTTTATCTCGGCGCCGACGACAACCTGGAAATCCTTATCACGGTTCGCCTCCCGGGCAAGGATACCCCCCCGGATGGTGTCATGGTCCGTTACCGCTATACCGGCGAGGCCCCGCGTCCTGGCGACATGTACGACCCTGGCGGGGTCCATGAGAGAATCCCGGGAGCAGCGGGTATGGATGTGCAGGTCGGCGATCATCTCATCCCCTGGGAGCCTTCTTCCCCTGCCGGAATGCCCGAGGTCACCTCATCGATAGAGGTGCAGATGTAGTCAACCTCCCCATCGATCATGCCGGGGTAGAGCGGCAGCGTCATCTCGTGCTCCCCGACAAACTCCGTATTCGGGAGCGACCCCGGGGTATCCCCGAGCAGCCTCCGGTAGTAGGTGAAGAGGTGGATCGGGGGATAGTGGATGCTCGTCTGGATACCCCGCTCCTTCAGCTCCGCCTGAAGTCCGGCCCTTGAGATATTCCCGGAGAGGACGACCGGAAAGATGTGGTGGGAGGATTCTCCATCGATGCTCCCGGAAAACGGGCATCCGATACCCTCGATCCCCTCGAGCGCATTCCGGTACCGGTCAGCGATACGCTTCCGCTTCGCGTTGTTCTGCTCCAGGCGCCGGAGCTGGACGATACCGAGCGCGGATGCGATCTCGCTCGTCCGGTAGTTATACCCCAGATCGGTGACGTCGTAACTGTACCCGTGTCCCCGGTGCCTGTCCCAGGTCAGCGTGGTCATGCCGTGCGAGCGCATGACCCTGATCCGTTCGGCAAGGTCGTCGTCGTTCGTCACGACCATGCCTCCTTCGCCGGTCGAGAGGTTCTTGTTCGCAAAGAAGCTGAAACACCCGACATCTCCGATGGTCCCGCACTTTTTCCCCTTATAAGTTGCACCGACCGCGTGTGCCGCATCCTCGACGACCCGGAGATCGTGGTTGCGGGCGACCTCCAGGATCGGCTCCATATCGCAGGGATACCCCCCGTAGTGGACGACGGTGATCGCCCGCGTCAGGGGCGAGACCTTCGCCGCAACCTCTTCCCATGCTATGTTCAGGTCATCCGTGCCGGCGATATCGGCAAAGACCGGTTTCGCGCCGCAGTAGAGGACCGAGTTTGCTGTTGCGACGAACGTGAGCGACGGGGTTATGACCTCGTCACCGCTGCCGATGCCGAGCACCGCGTGCGCGATATGCAGTGCCGCCGTCCCGTTCGAGACCGCAAACGCATGCTTTACGCCGAGGTACCGGGCAAAGGCCGCTTCGAACTCCTCCGTCACCGGCCCCATGGAGAGCCACTTTGACTGCAGGACATCCCGGACCGCGTCGATCTCTTCGCCGTCCATCGCGATGTCGGAGAGGGGGATCTTCCACGCCATATCACTCGCCCCCGACGCCCAGCGCCCCGTAGAGTGCGGTGATCTCGTTGTTCGCCTTCTTGTAGTCGTCGACCCTCCCTATGTCCAGCCAGTAGCCGTCGTATTTGTAGGCTTTGACGGTCTCGTCTGCCGCGAGCAGAACCTTGATCAGGTCCGGGAAGTCGATGTAGTCGTGCGGCGTGATGTACTCGAGGACTTTCGGGTCGAACGCGTAGACGCCCATGCTCACAAAGTGCTCGAACCCCGGCTTCTCGGTATACCCGACGATGTTTTCGTCCCCGTCGGTATCCACGATCCCGAAATCGACGAAGTAATCTCTCTTATTGAGGGCCACCGTCGCGACGGCGCCGCTCTTTTTGTGGAAGTCCATAAGCCCGGAGAACGGCAGGGTCGTCAGGACATCGCCGTTCATCATCAGGAACGGTTCGGTAAGGTCATCCTTGATGAGCCCGAGGCAGCCTGCGGTTCCAAGAGGCTTCTCCTCCCGCGAGTAGGTGATCGAGAGCCCGAACCTGCTCCCATCGCCGAAGAATGCCATGATCAGTTCGGCAAGATGCCCCACTGCAATCGTCACGTCCCGGATGCCGTGCTCCCGGAGCTGGCGGAGGATGATCTCAAGGATCGGCTTATCCCCGATCGGCATAAGCGGCTTGGGGATGATGGTCGTGTAGGGTTCGAGCCTCCTCCCCTTGCCGCCGGCAAGAATAACCGCTTTCATGTCAGGTCACGTAGTGATTGGGCCGATAAAGGTCCAGGTGTTCCCGAAACCATGCAATCGTTCGCAGAAGCCCTTCTTCCAGGGGCACGGCAGGCGACCAGTTGAGGAGATTCCGTGCCCGGGTGTTGTCGCACCAGAGCCTCTCCACTTCGCTCTTCTCCGGCCGCAGGCGTCCGCTCTCGGTGACGATCTCGATCTCCTTTCCCATGAGGGAGGCAACCGTCTCCACGACGGCCCCGATCGAGATCTCGAAGTTCGATCCGACGTTGATCGTCTCTCCGACCGTTCCCGGCGACTCGGCGACGAGGAGAAACGCCCGCACCAGATCGTCGACGTAGGTGTAGTCCCGTGTCGTGTGCGTCGCGCCGAGCGCCACCTTCCCCTGCACCAGCGCCTGGGTGATGATGGTCGGTATCACCGCCCGCGCTGACTGCCGCGGGCCGTAGGTGTTGAACGGCCGTATCGTGGCGATGGGGACGTCAAAGGACCGGTAGAAACTTTCGGCTACCTTGTCGGCCCCGATCTTGCTTGCGGAGTAGGGAGACTGCCCCTGGAGCGGGTGGTTCTCGTCGATGGGAACATAGCGGGCGGTCCCGTAGACCTCGCTCGTCGAGGTGTGGACGACCTTCTCGACGCCGGCATCCCGGGCAGCCTCAAAGACGTTGAGCGCACCGAGCACGTTCGTCTCCACCGTCTCCCGGGGGCGAATGTAGGAGTACGGGATGGCGATGAGCGAACCCAGGTGGAAGACGACATCGACGTCCCGGATGGCGCTCCGGACGGCGTCGGTATCCCTCAGGTCGCCCATGACGATACGCACCCGGTCAAGTCTCTCTCCCGGGAGCAGCCGCAGGAGGCCCGGGTCGTTCCTCGAGTTGTAGCGGACAAACGCCCGCACATCCGCGCCACGGTCGACCAGGCGTTCGGTCAGGTGGCTGCCGATGAAACCGCCGGCCCCGGTCACCAGCACTCTCTTTTCATTCCAGTCCATCACACATGACTCCTTTCCCTCTTGACGCGCATATTGCTGTGAGCAGACTCTGGATGCACGATCCAGCATATAATGATATCGGCATCTCCCGGATCCCGTCTGCTCCGGGTATCACGGTTCCAGTAGATGTCTGCACCACCCCAACACGGAGGCTGCCGCTCCGATGCCCGCCGAAAAACCGGATCCGGGTGTTATCGTACCTCATCAGGATCGCCTGTTTCGTGGATATGCTTTCTTACGCGGGCTGGATACCGATGCAGGGTGCCGTCGAAGGGCTGCAACCGAAACGCGGGTGCAGGAAGCGGTGGGATGGTCAGATCGTCTCTCCCCCACACCCCTCGCATGGGGCGGGCAGGCACCGGCGGTGCCCGGACATCCTGAGACAACAGTGACATTCCGTCGAGAAGCGCTCCTATAGGCACGAATGAGAACCTCATCATGAGCATGATGAGTTTCTCAAGCGAGGTGTGGACGCCGTGGTAGGTGACAAGCCGAGACAGAAACGGCACCTTCAACGGAGGAGGGCCCGGGTAGATATCATGGGGATGAAGATAGATGTTTGCCGGCCTCTTCGAGGCCACCCTGCCGACACCCCATGAGAGAACCTGCTTCGGAAGGGCACGGAGATAGAACCCACCGGAGATGGGGATATTTATGCCGAATTTGACTATCGAGAGCGGGAACTCGATGATCGGGCCGTCGGGGTCGTGGACGGTGACGTCGTCCCGGGAAGGCCGGTAAATCCCGACCGGTGCGTCCGGTACGCCGTAGAGTTGTGTCCTCACCGGGAAGATGCTCGAGTCGTACTGGAAGCCGTACCTTTCGAGCACCTCAAGCGCCCACTTCGTCCTGTTATTCAGGGAGAACGACGGCGCCCGGAACCCGACCGGGTTGTAGTCGGCGAGCAGTTCAAGGGACTTCTTCAGCTCACCCTCAAACTCCCTCCGGTCCATCGAGTAGAGCGGCTTATGGGAGTAGGCGTGGCATGCAATCTCGTGACCCCCATGATGGATCTCGTTGATGACCTCAGGATACCTCTCTGCGACGGCGCCAAGGACAAAGAACGTCGCCTTGACGTTGAACGCGTCGAGTGATGCGAAGATCGGCCTCAACGATTCCTTGAACATATCCTCGCGGTCGCCGGGCAGGTACCCATTCAGGAACTCGTTGCACCACCAGAACTCAAGGTCGATGCTGAGTGCGTTGACGGTCACGTTATCGCCTCAGGACAAACCGCCACATCTCCGGGTCGAGTGCGTACCGTGCTGTGGCAAGCGCAAAACCCAGTGTAGGGCCCGGGTCGTGCAGCGACAGGATATCATCGGACGTATCGAACCGGAGAAACTCTTTGAGGTTTTGCAAGGTCTTTGGAGCGCTCAGGTACCAAAGGATATCCCCGGGAAGCAGCCAGCGGCACTGCACCCCCTCCTGGTAATCCGGGACCGGTTCGACATCCCCGTTCATGACCATCCGGTAGAGGAGGTAGGGGAAGTCCACGCCGCTGAGGATCGAGAGGTGCAGCGAGCCCCAGAAACGGGGATTCACCTCCATGAGTTTGAGGCTCCCGTCGCGGGCATCGATCCGGAACTCAACCATTGCAACCCCGGACCACCGCATCGCCTCGAGGAGGTGGAGGGCGATCCCTGCGGCCTCCCGGGAACGATCGTCCTTGACGGTCTCCCGGAAGGTGCTTGCCCCGCCGGAGACCGGGTAGGAGCGGATCCGTCTCTGGACGGTCACCGCACGGGGTTCGGATCTCGCGTTGAGGAGGGTGTAGACCCCGAGTTCCCCTCCGTTGGGTATGAACTCCTGGACCACTACCGGGCCGAACTCCGATGCGGATGCCTCATAGGCCCGGACCAGATCCTCTGGGTCCCTGCAGACCCTGACCCCCCGTCTCCCCGAACTCACCCGGGGTTTGACGACGGCCGGGTAGTCGATCTCCCCGGCGATACCGGCCACATCGTCCGCGTTCTCGGGGAAGAACGTTCGCGGGCAGGGGATGCCGTTGTCGAGGGCGATACGGAGGGTCGCTCCTTTATCGTAGCCCTTCATGAAGACGTCGCGGGGCGGCAGGGCGATACGGGTATACCGGGAGATCTCCTCTTCGTGGTCGACGATGGGTTTTAAGCAGGCATCGGCGACCGGAAATAATACATCGATCTTCCCGGATCTCAGGGTGTCGAGGAGAAACCGTACGAACCGCTCCTCATCCTTTTTCGGCGAGGGGTATACCAGCCTCCGGCTGCAGTATCTCGAAAAAGCACCTGTTGCGTATCTTGTCTCCTCACCTGCAGTTACATCCAGCTCCCGTTTTCCAAGCGACCGGATGACCGCAAGAGAGCTCCGCATCTGTGCGTCAGTTACAAAGACCGCTCCCTGACTCAATCCTTCCCCCCCCAGCCTCTGTCACAAGTTATGACGGGCGATGGATCCTTTTTTTATTATTTAAATCTATCCTATATCTCCGGGTTTCAATCCGGTGTCACGACCCCGGGGGACAGCATACGGATGATCAGGACGGTATCACCACATCATCGGGAAATCAAACCATGGAGAAGCGGCATTCTGGATACTATCGGGCAATAAAAGGGGTGCGGATAGAGAGAGGTTCTCTGCATCGCCAGGCGTTTGACAAAGAGTCACAAACATATATATACCATGACGTCGGGGGGCTGAAGGGAGGATGTTCATCGAGCACATCATCTTCGGGATAGGTATCGCCATTCTAGCCGGCATGATGACGCGAGGGCCTGGAGAGAGAGACCACTCCTGGATCGTCGTAGCCGGCGCGATGGCTCCCGATATCGACATAACCGTCGACCTTCTGCACCGGGCGATGCCCGGGGTCTTCGTCCCCGGTCTCGTGGCGCTGCCCCTGCCGTTCCACGGGTCGTTCCACACCATCGGGTTCCTCGTCCTCTTTGCCGCGGGAGCAGGGCTCATCCTGTCGCGGGCGGGGATCGGATTTGCGACTGCAGCCCTGTATGCAGGGATTGGGTCTGGGTCTCACCTCCTGGAAGATGCCCTCGTAGGCACCTTCCCGGGTTATCCCTACCTCTGGCCTCTCTCGCATGAGAGGTTCATGGTGCCGGTATTTTCAGGCGATTGGAGCTGGTTCGGCGTTGCGAATACGGAGACGCTCACCGTCGCACTCAGCCTGGCTGCAGCGGCGGTTCTCGTCCGGACCGCCGTCAGAGGGCCGCCGTGGGCCTGATAGGTTGCCGTTGACGGCCCGGACGGGGAGAGGGCGGCGTGTACGCGTTGAGGTCGTCCAACACCCTTTTGACGGGCAGGGGGAGACCCCCTGCCCGCACATCCATGCCCCCGTACGGGGGCCGCAGAGTGATCGGGGTCGGAGATCGTAGCAGGCCGGCCGGGATCGGGCTGGACAGAGAGCACAGCATCACCATCTTCTCCTCTCTCCAATGAGAGTTCAGGGGGATCTGGAAGCCTGTTTGACCGTGAGATAGGTTTATATGGATTATTGTGCATCTTCACCTCGTTATCAGGGCGGTAGAGCATGAAGGCCATGGTGGTGACCCCGTATTTCTACCCGCACATGGGCGGTGTACAGAAATACATCTACGAGATCGGTACCAGACTGCAGCGAGTATTCGGGCATGACCTGACCATCGTCTCCTCCAACTGGCACCAGGAGGAGAACACCCCAAAGACCGAGCAGATCGGCGGCCTTGAGGTGATCCGGTTGCCCTACCAGTTCAAGGTCTCAAGCACCCCTGTCAGCCTCGCGTGGGAGAGGGCGCTGCGTGAACTCATCAGGTCGGAGCGCCCGGACGTCGTAAACGGGCATATGCCGGTTCCTTTCATCGCAGACGTAGCCGCCCGGGCATCGTCCGGTATGCAGGTCCCCTACATCCTGACCTACCACAACGACCTGACCGGATACGACCTCCTGACACGGATGTTCGGGCAATGCTACTATCCGATCCTCGGTTCCCGGACGCTCCATCTCTCCGATACAATCATCGCCACATCGGATTACTACGCCGGCAGGTCTCCGCACCTGAGGAAGCACCTCCCGAAACTGCGGTACGCCGCCCCGGGCGTTGATCTCGAACGGTTTCCGGAAAACCGCTCGGATTTTCTGCGCCGGAAGTATCGCCTGAGGGATGAGAAGATCCTGCTCTACGTGGGTCACCTGGACAGAGAGAGCCAGCATAAGGGCGTACAGTACCTGATCCGGGCCATGAAAACCGTCCGGGAGTCTACGGACGCAAAACTGATCATAGCCGGCCGGGGAAACTATATCAACCACTACAGGGAGGTTGCCGCCAATGAGGGTGTCTCCGGGGATGTGATCTTTGCCGGTTTCATCCCCGAGGACGAGGTGCCCCTGTATTTTAACAGCACCGACCTTCTCGTCCTGCCGAGTTGCGACCGTGCGGAGGGATTCGGGATGGTGCTGATAGAGGCGCAGGCATGCGGCACACCGGTCATCGGGACCGATGTCGGCGGGATACCGTTTGCCATCGACGACGGGGTGACCGGCCTTATTATCCCGCCGAGAGATGCACGGGGACTCGCTGACGCCATCGTGCGGGTGCTCGGCGACCCGGACCTTTACCGGTTGATGGCGCAGAACGGGCCAAGAAGGGTGAGGAACCTCTTTACGTGGGAGAAGAGCGCTGCAGTCTACAACCAGATCTTCCGTGAGGTGGCCAGGGAGCGAACATAACCGGACCGGGAGTGCGCATCTCGCCGCCGTGCCCGGCGCCGGCGTTCACCGGCAGCCGTACCCGCCGTGGCGATCCCGGGGAAAGTCCTGGTTCATCCGTGCCGCATGAGGCTATGCCTCATCGGGTTTTATCAGAAGGAAAGGGCAACAATTTTCTGTATTTCGCCGGCCGGGTGAACCCTCCCCGGAGAGCGCCGGTGCCGTACGCCCGGGTACCATGACGTGACGACCCGCCGGATACAACAACCAGGAACCATACTATGGACACAGCCTTTCTCGAACAGGTCCTGATCATATTCGCCCTCTCTATCGGAGCGCTCGCCCTCTGCTACCGTATGAAGATGCCGGGGATCGTGGCATTCTTCCTCACCGGTATCATCGCAGGCCCCTACGGCCTCGGCCTCATCACGGACCGGGCCGACGTCGAGATCCTTGCAGAACTCGGTATCATCTTCCTCCTCTTCACCATAGGGATGGAACTCTCGCTCAAGAGCCTCCTCGATATGAAGAAAGGGATGCTCACCGGCGGGGTGCTCCAGATCGGCCTGACGATCGGCGTTGTCGCGGTCATTGCATCAGCCTTCGGCCTTGCCCCGCCGGAAGCTATCTTCTTCGGGATGCTTCTTGCCCACACGAGCACCACCGTGATGCTGACCGTCTTCCAGCACCGGGGAGAGACGGACACGCCGCCGGTGCGGCTCGCGCTCGGCATATCGGTCCTCCAGGACCTGAGCACCGTACCGATGATCCTCCTCGTCCCCATGCTCGGCGGCATGGGGTCGGCCGGGGTCGTCCCGTCGCTCATAAACTTCGCTATAGGCCTCGTCCTCCTCGGTGTCGTCACGGCAAGCGCCCTCTGGGTCGTCCCCCGCCTCCTCTACCGGGTCGCAAGCCTCCGGAGCCGGGAACTCTTCATGATCACCGTCATCACCCTCTGCCTCGGGACAGCATGGCTCACCTCCCGCGCCGGCCTCTCCCTCGCGCTCGGGGCCTTCCTCGCCGGCCTGATCATATCCGAGTCCGAGTACAGCAACGCAGCCCTCTCCACCGTCATTCCCTTCCGTGACATCTTCACCAGTTTCTTCTTCGTCTCGATGGGGATGCTCCTCAACACCGGCTTCTTCGCAGCTCATGCGCTCATGATCATCGCGATCATCGTCGGCGTCATCGTCCTCAAGGCTATCATCGGGGCCGTTGCCGTCCTCCCGGCGCAGGTCTCCCTCCAGAACGCCGTCCTCACCGGTCTTGCCATCGGCCAGATCGGCGAGTTCGCCTTCATTCTCTCGAGGCCCGGGATCGAGTATGGGCTCCTCAGCCCGGACCTTGAGCAGATCTTCCTCGCCGTATCGGTCGGAACGATGACCGTCGCCCCGTTCATCATCGCATCGGCACCGCGAGTGACCGCCGCCGTCCGCCGCCTTCCCCTGCCGGGCTGGCTCAGGGCGAGAGACGCGCCCCTGAAGGTGGCCCCCGCGAATGGGCCGAAGGAAGGGCATATCGTCATCGTCGGGTTCGGGCCGATGGGGCGGCACGTCGCCGAGGCGGCACGGAGCACGGGAGTCCCCTACATGGCTATCGAGCTCAACCCGAAGACAGTGCGGGAGGAGCGCAAGAAAGGCGAGCCGATCTTCTTCGGTGACGCCATCAATGAGGGGGTTTTAGCCCATGCCGGGGTCGAACACGCCCGCGTGGTGGTCGTCACCATCCCGAACGCGGCCACAGCGCGCCAGGTGACGGCGATTGCGCGGAAGATGAACCCGGAGTGCGCGATCATCACCCGGACCAGGTACATGGAGGACTCTCTCTCCCTCTACGCGCTAGGGGCGGACGATGTCATCTGCGAGGAGTTTGAGACCGCAGCCGAGGTGCTTGCGAGGGTCCTGATCAAGTACCCGGTGCCGAAGAGCGATATCGACAGGCTCGTCGCATCGATGCGGACCGAGAAGTACGAGATGCTTCGGGAGGCGTCGGAGCAGGTCCCATCGCTCCGAGACATAGAGTTGCACCTGGAGAAGACCGCAATATCGATCGTCCGGGTGGAGGAGGGCGCCCCGATCGCCGGGAAGACCCTGGCCGAGACCGACCTACGGCGGAAGTACGAGGTGACGGTGCTCGCAGTCAGGAGGGGAGCGGAGACGCTCGCCGGGCCGGCTGGTGAGACGATGATCGAGGCCGGCGACCTCTGCATCCTCATCGACGCCGGGCAGAGGAACGCAGAGGTATCCTCCCTCTTCCGGCGGAGGCTGGAGGGGTGAGGCACTCTGGTCCCGGATCCCGGGCCACTGTCTGCGCACCGCGGATGCGCGCTCACGGCGCAGAGGAGGGCGGACTCAGGCATTCAGAATCAGATTTCATCCCGATCTGGGGCCCCCGCCGGCCCGTGACTGCACCCTATTATACCCTGCCGGGCGACTCTCCCATATGGACTTCCTCTCTGCCGGCGCCCTCACCCCGGTCCTCATTCCGCTCCTCGTCTTCGGGGCACGGGTGATCGACGTCAGCCTCGAGACGCTCAGGATCATACTCCTTGCCCGGGGTGGCCGCTTCATCGTCCCCGTCATCGCCTTCATCGAGATCCTCTTCTGGATCCTCTCCCTCGGCCTCGTCGTCAACGGATTCTCTAATCCGGTTTACATCCTCTCGTACGCAGCCGGATTCGCCACCGGGAACTATGCCGGGATTCTCCTCGAGGAGAGGCTTGCGATGGGGGTCTGCGTCCTCCGGGTGATCACGTCGGAGGAGGACCACTCCCTCATCGACGCTATCAGGGCCACCGGCTACGGCGTCACGGTCGTTGCCGCAGAGGGGCTCCATGGACCGTGCACCATCTTCTATTCCGTGGTGCGGCGGTGTGATCTCCTGCCGATCACCCGGGTGGTCGAGGAGATGAGCCCCTGCGCATTCTGCACCATCGAGGATGTCAGGTCGACTACCCGGGGGACCTTCCCACGGTCCGACGAGGGCACCTGGTCAGGCCTCCCCCGCCGGACAGTGCGGATCGGGAAGTGAGCAGGACCTCCGGGCCCCTCGCAAGCCTGGATGGCTTCTCCCTGCGACATGGCGTCGGCCCACTTGCTTTTCGCGGCAGCACCCGAAGTTCTGGTGAAGGCGACGGATGCCGTCAAGGATGCGCCGTAACGGAGAGAACGATATCGAACCGGAGACCCGGCCGGGAAAAAGAGGATATGAAAGGCTGGAGTTCAGTTCTTCTTAGCCTTGTCCTGAACCTTCTCTGCCTTCTTGTCCTGCTTCTTATCCTGAGACTTCTTATCCTTTGCCATGAATGACACACCTCCTTCCCGAGGAGGGATATAGCTGATATCAACCGTTCCGGATATATATTTTATGCTCGATCGGCCATTTTTTCTTAAAATAAGGTGAAATTAAGCGTTTTTAACCGCCGTCGAGTCATGGGGTGATCGGGGGTCGCACCAGAGAGCCGCGCGAGCGCGAGATCGGAAAAATCGGGGTCGGCATGGGGCAGGGGCCTACACCCCGCGCCTGACACTGGAGAGCATGTAGAGCGCGATCAGGGAGAGTCCCCCTACCACCTCGACACCTATGACGAGGGGCACGACCGGGATCGCGCCGGCAACCCAGAGGCCTCCCGATATCTGGTCGAGATCGGCCGGCGTTCCTGCAGGCGCCGATCCCGGCTCGGCGAGCCAGTCGCAGAAGAGCGCGGCCCCGACCGCGAGCATGACGGCCGCCATGAGGATGAAGATGAGCAGCCCCAGGATCTCGGTCTTCCGCAACAGTTTTCCTGCAACTCGCACCGATGCCGCTTCTGCACCCCTGCTCTCATGCATGCGTCTCACCCCGCACACGTTCCCTGAGGGGCAGGTCGATCATGGCAGATGCGGTCAAAGGGTCCCTTCTGACCGTCCAATAACTCTTCCAGGCAGTTTTCTGAGTGAAGCGTACCGGTGGCGTAAGCTCTGGGGGCAGTTCGGCGTGCGGACTCAGCCTCCTGGTAGTTATAGTTCCCGGCGAGATTGGATCACCAATCGCCGCGAAGGGGAGGCCTGATACTGCACCTGCGGCCTTTGCGGCCGGCAGAAGGGGGGTCATGACGTCACCCGGTACATATGGAATCTCTCCTTTCATCAGTGCAGAATCGTGGAATCGGCTGACGTCGAGGCAGCGAGCACAATTCTACATGATTGACCATGATAATACTATGAGATAGATGATATATTTAATTGTACCCATCAAGGGGCTTCATCCGTTTATGCCGGGGAGGAGAGACCACCGGGAGACAGGAGTAACTGCGGTCCGGCGAAGAGATCATCGATCGGACAGGTAGTGCCCTACGAAACAACTGGTCATCTGAGACCCCATCCCAGTGCTCCCGCTTGCATGCAATCCGGGGCACGGCTTTCCCTTGGGTATCGCCATGACTGCCCCCGCCCCTCGAGGGGCGGGGGAGGAGCGCGAAGCGCGGGCGGGG